>Ga0209536_100003194_pt1 | contig 26404 bp, 20 predicted proteins | sample DeeMarSeWOR28_12_FD_187461 | JGI IMG/M metagenome (GOLD analysis project Ga0209536, IMG submission 187461) | Marine sediment microbial communities from White Oak River estuary, North Carolina - WOR-2-8_12 (SPAdes) (version 2) | ecosystem: Environmental > Aquatic > Marine > Intertidal zone >...
AGCAGAAATACCATGGCTAGAATACCCATGTTTCGTAATTTCATTTCTAACCCCTCCCTTTTTTGGGTTACATTTGTTTTGTCCCGCCCGTAAGGGCCTTACGCCTGTTTGGCAACCTTTACTCCTATAATGCAAGGAGGGTGACTGGACAGCGCAGACAGAGACTCCGGGGTCTGATGATGATTAGAAGACTGATTCTGGCCATGAAGAAAGCGAGAAACACCCTACCTCCAATACTAAAAATTATTATCCAAACCCGTTATCTTGTCAAGAAGACTGAAGCCAGGGGTATCCCCATTTTTCGGGACTAATCCGGTACCACCCACGGCCAAGTGGGAGGCTGCGAAACAATGAGCACGTGAGCCACCTCTATTTCAGGGGGTTCAGCCTCGCAAAGCCCAGCATGAAGATGTGGTGCTCTCTCTACCTGAACACTGCCATAAATGGCGCGAATTGCTCGTTGTGGAGCAGCCTTTCACTTGGCCCATTGAAACGGTTTTTCACTTTCAAACTACACATAACCTCTCGGATCACCTGAATCCACAACCATCAAACATCATTTTTTGGGGAAACTACTGGACTGCAGCGGAGGATTAAAGGTCAGAGTAGACAAAGGCTTTAATGGTCAGTGATGGCTGGAAGATAAACTTGTAGACGGACCCTTTCACTCCTTGTCGATTCATCGTGCTTGGAGTGATTGATGCTGCCTGCTGCAAGCTGCCGGCTGCCCGCTTTCAGTTGGATCCTTTGGCCGAGAACGCATCGAGCCCGGTAATATCGCGTCCGACTATCAGCATGTGAATGTCGTATGTGCCCTCGTAGGTGTAGACCGCCTCCAGGTTCAACATGTGTCGGATGACGTGGTAATCCAGGGCAACGCCGTTGGCGCCGAGGATGTTGCGGGCGCTGCGGGCAATTTCAAGCGCCTCGGACACATTGTTCATTTTCGCCAGGGATATCTGGGTATGGCGGGCCTTGCCCTCGTCCTTCAACCGGTCCAGTTGCAGGCAGAGCAGTTGCGCTTTGGTGATCTCAGTGAGCATTTTGACCAGTTTGCGTTGCACCAGTTGAAAAGACGCGATGGGCACCTCGAATTGGATACGGCTCCTGGCACACTTCAGGGCGATCTCATAGCAGGCCATGGCCGCCCCCACCGCTCCCCAGGCGATGCCGAACCGGGCTTCGTTCAGGCACATCAGGGCTGATTTGAGCCCTTCGGTTCCCGGAAGGAGATTCTCAGCCGGTACCCTTACCTCGTCCAGCATGAGACCGGAAGTCACCGAGGCTCGGTGCGAGTACTTCCCGGAAATGTCAAAAGCCTAAAATCCGGGTGTGCCCTTTTCCACCAAAAAACCCCGTATGCCTTCTTCAGCGCGAGCCCAGATCACTGCCACATCGGCAATCTCCCCGTTGGTGATCCACATCTTGCTGCCGTGGATCATGTAGTCGCCCCCTTTGCGGGTCGCCCGGGTTTTCAAGTTTGCCGGGTCTGAGCCCACGTCGTACTCTGTAAGGCCAAAACAGCCCACCTTTTCGCCCCGGGCCATGGCCGGCAGCCAGCGGGCTTTCTGTTCCTCCGTGCCAAAAGTGTAGATGGGGTACATAACGAGGGAGTTCTGCACAGAAACAAATGAACGCAGGCCGCTGTCACCCCTTTCCAGTTCCTGGCACGCCAGGCCGTAGTCGACATTGCTCATTCCGGGACAGTCGTAACCCTGGATCTTGATTCCCAGCAATCCCAACTCAGCCAATTGCGGAATCAAATCCACGTCAAAAAAGCCCTTTTCAAAGTAATCTTGCACCTGCGGCAGGTACTGCTTTTCAATCCAGCGGCGCACCGTATCCCGGACGCTGCGCTCCTCTGTGGTCAGAAGATCATCACACCGGTAATAGTCGACGCCCTGAAAAGGTTTCATGGGGTTCCCTCTTGGAGTATTGGAGTAGTGGAGTATTGGATCATTTGATACCATAGATGACATTACTTTCCTTGACCATCAGATGATCGATCCATTCTCCGCGCTCTCTTTTTTGTTCGAGACTCTCGACTAGTTTCAATAAGCCGTTTTCCAGTTTGTATGCCAGACGATCAAGTGCCTCGAATTCCTTTTCCGTTATTTGTTTCGATTTTCGATAAGCCTGAAGCCCTGAAACTGATTCCCCAAGTGAACCAAGGGCTATGTTCAAGAAATTAAGATACTCACGAATCGAGCGCCTGCAGTAACCCTCAGAAATATTTCGATGAACAGAATCACTTGAAGCAATCGCTTGGCATGCCACCCCCTTCAATTCATAAGGGAAATTACGAAAAACATTGCACGTTTGAATATAGTCCTCAACTGCATCATTCCAAACTCTTAATTTTTGGTACCCCCGATTCTTGTTTTTTCGCATATTCCATCATTCCAACACTCCACTACTCCATTACTCCAGAAGGTTACTTAGTAGGAAAGACCGTGAAACGTCTCTCAAGTCCAAAAGGGGCCTTGGCGCGGATTGTATCTAGTCTAATGCAGAATTTGGCTGAGAAATAGTTTGGTTCGCTCGTGCTGGGGATTTTCGAAAAACTCTCGTGGGGTGTTTTGTTCCAGGATCTCCCCTTCGTCCATAAACAACACTCTGTGCGCCACGCTTTTGGCGAAACCCATTTCGTGGGAGACCACAATCATGGTCATACCCTCTTTTGCCAGGTCGATCATCACATCCAGCACTTCCTTGATCATTTCTGGATCCAGAGCAGAGGTGGGCTCATCGAACAGCATGACCTTCGGCTTCATGCACAGGCTGCGGGCAATGGCCACACGCTGTTGCTGGCCGCCTGAAAGCTGCCCGGGGTATTTCAGGGCCTGGTCGCCGATGTGCACCTTTTCCAGAAAATACATGGCCGTTTCCTCTGCTTCGGCTTTGGGGACCTTTCTCACCCATATGGGCCCCAGGCTGAGGTTTTCAAGGATAGTCAGGTGAGGAAACAAATTGAAGTGTTGGAAAACCATGCCCACTTCCTCACGGATTTTCTCAATGTTTTTAAGGTCATTGGTCAGTTCGATGCCATCGACGATTATCTGGCCTCGCTGATGTTCCTCCAGCCTGTTGATACAACGGATCAGGGTCGATTTGCCGGAACCTGAAGGACCGCAGATGATGATGCGTTCGCCTTTATGGACAGTGAGGTTTATGTCCCTGAGCACGTGGAAGTCGCCAAACCACTTGTGCATATCGATGATTTCGATGATAGGCTCAGCCGTTGACTGCGAGGCAATTTCTTCCGGCAATTCGTTCTTCATTGACAACTCTCACTTTCCAATTCGGAATCCGGAACGGGGAATGTGGAACAAAAAATCCAAAATGTAAATTTCTAAATGTTTAAAACAATGTTTGCCTTACTCCAGTAAAACGATTTTGGTCATTTGCATTTAGAAAATTTGAGAAAGTGATTATGCAGTTAACTCAACTTGATTGTCAACAACTTGATTACATAGGAATTTCCAATTTTTTTCGCAGGCACAGAGGTCTGCCCCACCAGGAAAGGTAGAGTGGGCGTCCCTGCCCGCTTGACTTATAAAATTGTGTAATTTTTCCAGGTCACTAGCTGAATGCGTCTACTCTGAGTTAAATTTCTGCATGATCAACCAGACAGCTTCTATGTGGTTGAGTATAGTGCATACCCCCATCGAGTATCTAGCATCCCTGCATCAAGTTCCTCTATACAGCTCTTGTTCTAGCCGGCGACTGAAGTTGGACATGGAAAAACAGCCGACAAAGTAAATCAGAGCAATAAAAATGTAGGCCTCGACGCTGAAGCCCATCCATTTTGGATCAGAAAGGGTTGCTTGAGTGGTCTTGAGCAGATCGTACAGGCCGATGATGACCACCAGCGATGTGTCCTTGAAGGCAGAAATGAGAATACCCACGCTGGGAGGAATCACGATTTTCAGTGCCTGCGGCAGAATAATCAACCTCATTTTCTGGTAGTAGTTCAAACCCAGTGACTCCGCCGCTTCATACTGGCCGCGGCTTATGGCCTGCAAACCACCCCTGACGACTTCGGCTATGTAGGCGGCAGTGAACAGGATAATGGCCACCTGCGCTCGCAGGATATTGTTAATTGTGATCCCTTCGGGCAGAAACAAGGGAAACATGACCGAGGACATGAAAAGCAGGCTGATCAGCGGCACCCCGCGTATGGTTTCAATGTAGACGATAGAGAGGGACTTTATGGCAGGCATTCTGGACTGGCGGCCCAGCGCCAGAACAACTCCCAGAGGGTAGGCGGCCGTCAGCCCGAAAATAGAAAGAAGGAGGGTCAGGGGAAGCCCGCTCCACTTGGCGCTCTCCACAGGAGACAAACCAAACAGGCCGCCCCGCAGGAGTAATCCCATTGAAAAAAGACCCACAAGCCAAGCGTAACCCAAAGATTTCTTCCAGTATCGCCTGTTCCTGCTGAGCAGAAGCAGGGTGACCAGAATAATCATACCGAGCAAAGGCCGCCATTGTAAGTCGTAAGGGTAAAAACCGAATAAGATAAAGCGCAGATTCTTTGTGACTACGGACCAGCAGGCGCCGCCGGCTGCCCGGCATGCTTTGCCGGTGGTATTCCATGAACTGTCAATGAACGCCCAGCGAACCAAGGGAGGCACAATTTGCCACAAACCATAGAGGGTCACAATCGTCAGAAATGAGTTGAACACGGAGTTGAACAGATTGGCTCTGATCCAGCCTATGACTTTCACTCGGGTTACCGGTGGTTTCAACTCTTCTGACTGTGTCCTTTGCTGGGAATCGACCATAAGACCTTCTATCTCTCTACCAGTGCCTTCCTCTTGTTGTACCAGTTCATGAAAGCTGAGGTGGTCAGGCTAAAAAAGAGATACACCACCATGATCAACCCCACCCCTTCAATGGCCTGCCCTGTCTGGTTGATGGTGGTGTTGGCCACGGAGACGAAATCAGGAAAGCCGATGGCAACGGCAAGGGTACTGTTCTTGGTGAGATTCAACATCTGACTGGTGAGCGGTGGGATAATTACCCTGAGCGCCTGAGGCAAAATGACCAGCCGCAAAACTTGTCCTGTTTTCAATCCAATGGACATGGCGGCCTCCACTTGACCGCGGCTAATCGCCTGGATACCTGCGCGGACAATCTCGGCCACGAACGCCGCAGTGTAGAGAACCAGACCCAGCAGGAGGGCTACGAATTCAGGGCTGAGGGTAAGGCCTCCTTGAAAATTGAAGCCTCTGAGTTCGGGGACGTTCATCTTCAGGGGCGCCCCACTCAGCAACCAGGCCGCCAGTGGCAGGCCAAAGAGAACGCCGATGGAGACCAGAAAAACAGGAAAAGGCTGGCCGGTTCTTTCCTGTCGTCTTCTTGCCCAGCGACGGAGCGCCCAGACCGCCAGACACCCGGCCAGAAAGGCCAGGGCCATGGTGCCGTGAGTCGGGTGCGATTCGGGTACGGCAAAAACCAGACCGCGATTACTCAGAAACACGCCGGTGATTGGGTTCAGGGCCTGGCGTGGGGATGGCAGGCTTTCATAAGAGACCGAGTACCAGAAAAACAGCTGCAAGAGCACCGGTATGTCTTGCATGGTTTCAATGTAGATGGTCGCCAGTTTGGCTACCAGCCAGTTGGTGGACAGACGAGCTATGCCAACGATGGTACCGAGGATGACCGTGAGAATAATTCCAACAAAGGCGACCTTCAGGGTGTTCAGGACGCCGACCAACAGAGCGCGGGCGTAGGTGTCCGCCGCTGAATAGGGGATGGGGGATTCGCCGATTTCAAAGGATGCTTCCTTGGCAAAAAAACCGAAACCCGTGGCGATGGATTGTCTTTCCAGGTTTGCGAGGGTGTTGGAAAAAAGATAATAGCCCAGCATCCCCACCATGCCCAGGACAACCACCTGGTAGATGATGGCCCGCTTGGTGGGATCGTACCAAAAAGGAATCTTGGCCGGCAATGCGTTATCAGTAGAATCGGTAATGTTTCGCGCCACCGTCAATCTCTGAGGAAAATTTTAGAAGTCGGCTTTCAGCTGATGCCGAAATGATTGCCGACCGCTGTGGGTTACAGGAAAGGTGGTGCCCATGCGGAAACTCCTATTATCCTACTCTGACGCTGACTTCTACCCACCGATTACAGCGGGCTTAAAGGTGGAAAGGTCTAATGATGCTGCTTCAAAATCCCCCTGAAGAGGCTGTCCGACAACTCCTTTTTTGGGGAATAATCTTCATTCATTTGCTTCATGATCAACATGACCATACATTCTTCTCCTCCCCTGGCTGGAGGGGAAAAGGACTTTCCGAATGGGCACTAGCTAAAGAAAGCCAGGTGCCCCGCGCAGGGGCACCTGGCAAACAGATTATCTGAACGGTGCGGCGTACATCAGGCCGCCTTTCAACCACTGGGCATTGAGACCGCGCTCGAGTCCGAGCGCCGTGTTGACCCCCACGCTACGCTCAAAAATTTCGCCGTAGTTCCCCACCTGTTTGACGATATTGTAGGCCCAATTATCATCAAGACCCAGGGATTTGCCCAAGCCGGGGATCACCCCCAGAAAACGCTGGACCCTGGGGTTATCGCTCTTGAGCATTGAATCGACGTTGTTGGAATTGATGCCCAGCTCCTCGGCTTGAATTAGGGCCATGACCGTCCAGTTGACGATATCATACCACTGATCGTCGCCGTGGCGGACCACCGGGGCGAGAGGTTCCTTGGAAATAACGATGGGCAACAGCACATAGTCGTCGGGGTTGGGTGCAACCGCTCGGTGGGCGGCCAGTTGCGAAAGATCCGAGGTCAGCAGGTCACAACGCCCGGCAAAAAAGGCCTTGGAAAGCTCGGCAGTCTGTTCAATCACCACCGGTTTCCACTGCATGTTGTTTGCCCTGTAGAAATCCGCCACATTGAGTTCGGTTGTGGTGCCGGGCAGGACGCACACTGTGGCGCCATCCATGTCCTTGGCGGCCTTGACGCCCAGTTTCTTGGGCGCCAGAAATCCCTGGCCGTCGTAAAAGTTCACATGGGCGAAGTTCAGACCGTTGGCGGTTTCGCGGGTCAGGGTCTGAGTGGTATTTCGGCACAGTACATCAATTTCTTTCGCTTGCAGAGCAGGTAACCGCTGGACAGCCGTCAGCGGAACGTATTTCACCTTGCTGGCATCCCCCAATACCGCAGCGGCAATCGCCCGTGCCGTATCCACATCGAGGCCTTTCCACACACCCTGCTCGTCCGGCATGCTAAAACCAAAGACACCGCCGTTGACACCAACTATGAGCTGCCCTCTCTTCTTAACGGCGTCCAGAGTTTCGCCGGCGAGGGCCACGCCCGCGGTGGTGATGGCTAGTATCGCCAGAACTACCACGCACACTTTGAAAAGTTTCATCTGTTGTTCCTCCTTTCGAGTTTAAGGGGTTAATTTTCCAGGGTCACACTGGAGCAATTCTTCTGTATTCATCATAGTCTGTTACCGTAAGCCAAGAAAGCTTCAAGAGGGAAAACAACCTTATACAGAGGTTTCGCGGTGGCCCTAAAGTGAATTTGCCTTTCGCGCCAGTCGGCGACAGTACAACTGGCCATCCATACCACAAAACCAATATGTTTTTCAATAAAAAACATGGTCTTATCCGGCTGTTGCGGAATATCCTTGGATGACCATTTCTCGGCTGTCAACGGAACCAGCGAGCGCATTCGCCAGACAGCTACCACTAGAACTGTTCGTTCAGGGATCAGGTTTTTATCCTGATGGCCCGCAAAATCCCCCCACCCCCTTTAGAAAAGGGGGAAGCGTTTGCAAGTCGCCTGTGACGAAGGAGGGTGATTTCCAGTGATTACATGGAATTTCCGCCTTTGAAAAGGGGGGATTTGGAAATGGGGTTACTGTTCTCTGAGGGCGGCGATGAGTTCTCGCACCATTTCTTTACCATCGCCGTAGAGCATGAGAGCGTTGGGGGCGGCAAAGAGCGGGTTGGGGATTCCCGCAAATCCGGGACTCAAACTCCGTTTGATGATCATCGCCGTCTGGGCCTTGTCCACATCTAGTATGGGCATGCCGTAGATGGGGCTCGTCGTGTCCTCGCGAGCAGATGGGTTGACCACATCGTTGGCGCCAATGACGAGGGCGATGTCAGCCTCGGGGAAGCTGTCGTTGATATCCTCCAAAGCAAAGAGCTGTTCGTAAGGCACGTCGGCCTCGGCCAGCAGCACGTTCATGTGACCCGGCATTCGGCCCGCAACAGGGTGGATGGCATATCGCACCTCCGCGCCCCGCTCCTGGAGCAGGTTGGCTAGATCTCGGACAGAGTGCTGGGCCTGAGCAACAGCCATCCCGTATCCTGGCACGATGATCACTAATCGTGCGGTCTCAAAGATCATGGCGGCCTCTTCGGCGCTGGCGCTCTTGACTTTACCCCCGTAGACTTCATCAGCTGTGGCGGTTTCTGCAGTGGGGCCGAGGGTGCCGAAAAGCACGTTGGTCAAAGACCGATTCATAGCCTTGCACATGATGCTGGTCAAAATAAGGCCCGAGGCGCCGACCAGGGAACCGGCAATGATGAGCACATTGTTGCCCAGTACGAACCCGGTGGCGGCTGCCGCCAAACCCGAATAGGAATTGAGCAAGGCGATAACCACCGGCATATCCGCTCCACCAATGGGAACAGTGAGCATCACACCCAGTACCGAGGCCACACCGACCAGTGCCCAGAAAGCCCAAAAAGCCGACGGCCTCGTGACGATCATGGCTCCCAGCGCCAATGCCGCCAGAAAGAGAGCGCCGTTTATCGTCTTTTGCATCACGTCGCTTGACGGCTGCCAGTGGAGCACCCCCTGCAACTTGGCCCAGGCAACCATACTGCCGGTGAAAGTGGCCGCACCAATCAAGCCGCTGGCCGCTGTGGCCACATAGAGCTGAGTGGGTGGGACGTTAGTCAAACCACCCGGAGCAAGCAAGGCGGTTGCAGCAACCAGGGCGGACGCACCGCCACCAAAGCCGTTGAATGCCGCCACCATCTGGGGCATGGCAGTCATCTGCACGGTAAGGGCCAGGTAGGTGCCCACAGCACCGCCCACGACCAGGCCAAGGATAATGAGGTGGAAGGAAACGATTTGCTGATCGAGCAGGGTGGCCACCACTGCCAGAAGCATGCCGAAGGCGCCGAGCATATTGCCGCGAGGTGCAGTGCGCGGAGAAGCCAAACCCTTGAGTCCCAGGATGAAGCAGACTGAAGCTATCAGGTAGACAATGTTGATCAGGCTTATTCGCACTTTACAGCCCTACTTTTTCTTTTTGAACATCAAGAGCATGCGGTTTGTCACCAGAAAGCCTCCCACCACATTGATGGTGGCCATGATCACCGCCAGACAACCGAGTATGGCTGCAATGGTAGATTCCTTGGACCCAGCCGCCACTATCGCACCCACCACAGTGATCCCTGAGATGGCATTGGCGCCTGACATCAGAGGAGTGTGCAGGGTGGGAGGCACCTTGGTGATCACCTCGAACCCCACAAAAATGGCCAGTACGAAAACGGTAATATAAATGATGAAAGCTTCCATGCTATTTATCTTCTCTTTCCAGGGCAGTCAGGACAGCTTCATGGACTACCTGGCCCCCACGGGCTACCATAGCCCCCCTGGTGATCTCATCCTCCATATCGAGCACCAGACTTCCCTCCTTGATCATGTTCAGCAAAAAGGTGGAAATGTTCTTGGAGTACATCTGGCTGGCATGGACCGACACCTCCGCACTAATGTTCAGGGGGCCGATCACGGTCACTCCCTGGTGCACAATCTTTTTCCCCGGCAGCGTCACCGCGCAGTTGCCACCCTTCTCAGCAGCCAGATCCACAATGACCGAGCCGGGCCGCATGCCGGCGACCACCTCCTCGGAGATGAGCACAGGGGATTTCTTTCCCGGAACCGCGGCGGTGGTGATGAGCACATCGGAACTCTTGATGCGTTCTGCCATGAGTTCTTGCTGGCGCCGGTAAAAATCTTCGGATTGCGCGGTAGCGTATCCTCCAGAATCTTGGGCATCCTCGGCTTCCAGTTCTAACTGAATGAATTTGGCGCCAAGGCTTTCCACCTCTTCCTTCACCGCCGGGCGAATGTCGAAAGCCTCCACCACCGCACCCAGACGGCGGGCGGTGGCAATAGCCTGCAACCCGGCCACTCCGGCCCCCAGAACGAACACCCGCGCAGGGGTGATGGTTCCCGCTGCGGTCATGAACATGGGAAACAGCTTGGGTGAAGCATCTGCCGCTGCCAGCACTGCTTTGTACCCGGCTATGGTGGCCATGGAACTGAGCGCATCCATGCTCTGGGCTCGAGTGGTGCGGGGCATGAGTTCCATGGCAAAAACAGTCAGCTTGCGCGCGGCCAGTTCTTTCATGACCTGAGGTTCGGCCAGCGGTTCGAGAAAGCCAATGAGTGTAGCTCCATCCTTCAGGGTGTCCAGGTCCTGGGCAGGAAAATCCTTGTGGGCGCCGGGGCCCCGCACCATAAGGACGATGTCTGCTTGTGAAAGGAGACGATGGCGGTCTGGTTCCACGCGACCGCCTTGGGCTTCAAAGTCACCGTCTTTGAAATTTGCGCTCTCTCCGGCTCCGGCCTCGACCACTACCTCCAACCCCGCCTTGATCAGGGCTGGAACCATTTGCGGTATGAGCGCTATCCTTTTCTCGTCCGGATAAGTTTCTTTGGGTACGGCAACGATCATTATCGTCCTACTTGCAGCCATTGGCGGGGAGCAGAAACAAGATAGGAAAATAGTAGGATTTTGTGATTCGGTCAAGCACAAATCTGCAACCCGATGTTTTTTTTCTCTGGAGTTACCGATAGTTAACAGTTTCACAAACTGTCAACGGGTACTGCAAGATAGGAGTTTCCCCACTTATCTTATCTTCCAGCATTGGTGATCAATAAGCAGCTCTCCATCAGGAATAAGAATTCCATCTGTTACCAAAAGATGGGTGAGATTGCCCCGTGGCAGCCGCTTCAACCGCCAGTTCCTCAAGACAGGGGAAGCTCTATGGTAGGGCGTCTATACATAGCGCATTAATCAATGCATATATCTTTCTAGGCTGTCTCCATCCTTAGGGGTGGGCTTTAAGCTCACCCGCTCTGGCAGATGCCCGCGTTCCGGGTGTGGATAAACCCCGCCCCTACGCAAAAAATGAGGATGATACTGCATTAATAATTGCGCCGCGTATAGTCGCTACCCTTTCTCATGGAGGGCTCAGTCGCAATTACCCCTTTTAGCGAATTCGTGTATGGAGGTCTGGGTTTGGTAGCACTTTTGATGGATGTAACCCAAGATGCCCGCGAACTGACGAGGAGGCATGAAACCGGAGAACGTTGTTATGATCTGGCCGGTGGAATCGAGGAAGACGAGGGAAGGAAATGCAGATATCCCGAAGGATTGGGTTAGCTCTACGTTTGAGAGATATTTTCCATTAAATTTGACCCGTTTTTGGGTGTCTTCCGCATTGACACGCACGTAAACGAAGTTTTCCAAAAGCACACTGGCCACGCTCTGATCTTGTACGGTCTCCCGCTGGAACATTTTGCAGTAGACGCACCAATCTGTGTAGAATTCTACAAAGATTGGTTTGTTCTCAGTCCGGGCCTTGTCCAGACCGTAGTTGAAGTCAAGCCATTTGGCTCGCAGCCCCTTTACCTGCTGCGGTGAGGGGAGTTCATTGCTGACCGGTTGTGGTGGATCAGTCTCATCCCTCGCACAGGAATAGCTGGTCAGAAAGAATGACACAACCATTGTGAGGATGAGGAGCAAACGCGAAGTGTTCATAAGCACAAGATCCAGTTTCGCGGTTTTTAATCTATGAAATACCCAATGGCCTATTCGCAAACAGCCGGCATGTGGTATTCGAAGCCCATACTATCATTGAGTTATAGTTATAGAGGAGAAGATAAGAAGCGTGATTGCTGTTGGCAAGGAAGTTACAGGGCATGGACATCTCGATCCCCTGGCGCAACCACCGGCCCCCCTCATTCCGGAAACCGCAGGGCATCCGTTGACCGGAATCCGGCAGAGGCCGTAAATGTCTCACACATTCAACCCTGATGTTTCAGGCCTACACCCAGAAAAAACACTTCAGAGTGCGTCGGATGTGGCTTTGCCCAGTGCGCCGGCGGTGGAGTACTTGACCGTAATCGAAGTCCTGCTACGAGCACCGTTCGACCCGGGCAGTTCGGGCCTGAACTCACTGCCGAAGGGCTCACGGCCCATGCAGTCGGCCCGCCGAGGCGGCACTATGGCAAAAGTGGTGCGATTTTAGCCGGTCTCCGGGTTAGGGATAACCCTTGCCATACAGCGCCACGATTCCCTGGGAGGCCACATCTGGGATTAGGGTTTTCAGGCCCTGGTAACGCGGCAGTACCTTGTTGAAACCGTAGACCATATACAGAGCCCCCTCTTTGGCTTTCTTGGCGATTCGTTCAGCAAAGAGGTCATGGAGGGTTATGTAAGTGTAGAAAAGATCAATATCCACGAATCGGATACCAATACGGTCGTTGATTCTTTCGTAGATGTCAGAATCGAGAGAATTCCCCTGCAAAAGGCATATGTTGTCGGGCGGCAGTATCAGGTTTGACCTTCGGAGCAAATTGCTAAGCTCATTCTCCCGTTGGCCGAACTCATTCAAGATCTCCGGGTCAATTTCAATACCCACCGATCGTTTGACAAAATAGCTAATCAAGAGGTTTACCCTGCCATCAGCACAGCCCAGGTCCAGGAAATTGGTGCGCGGTGGGTCGATGAAACCCAGGGTTAGAAGTTCGTCGATGCACCTGCCCAGTTTCGCCAGATCGGTGGATTTCCGGTAACCCTCGTTGCCCACGTAGCCGACTTTGTGGTCGTTGTAATATTCGGCAATGCAGTCCAAGGTGTGTCGCAAGAGGAAGTCAGACATCATAGTAGCGGCTCATCTAATTCGCCACTGTCGGATGCGAGATCTATCTCACATCACAAATCCCACAGCAAGCAACTAGCCACAAAATGGCTTTAAGTTCTCATGTATTTCTTGGTCGCCTCATGGAGAAAGAACAACGTATCTAATTCCTGTCCCGCACAGCTTTGCAACCGAATGAGTTCTTCCCTGGTGAGCTTTTTTCGCAGTTTCTCGCAGATATAATTCACGCACAAGACGTGGCGAGCTGCCAGCAAACAGCCATGTTCACCCAGAAAATAGCAGCTATCTCGGCTTCGAACCTGCGTTGGCAAGGAACTCCCCAGGAGAAGGTTTAACAGCAGGAGCACCGGACCATATCTGTTTTCTATGCCGGCGCCGCAACAGCTGCCACCTTCCTCCTCTTCGCAATGCTTACATTCGGCAAAGACGCCGAAATCCACCATGGTTTTCCGGGTATTTTCAATGCGGTTTTGGAGCCTTCGCAACAATGAGCGAATGGAAGGATCTTGCCGGAGTGAATCGCCGCAGATGGTGTAGAGCTTGTGAGCCCGCCCGATCTTCTCCTGAACAGATGAGGAGGTCGGCTGGCTGTCGCTTTCTTTTCGCATAAGACCTTTCTCGTCTCTTCTTGAAATACGAGGTCAAGATTGATTTGACCCGAGTCTCGACAGATCGTTACCAATCGGATTTGCGTCGGAACTGTAACTTGCTGCGTCGAGTTGGCAGGCGTCGCCTACCCGGGAGTTTCCCCAAAAAGTGATGTTTGAGGGTTAAGGTGACACAAAAGAAGCTTGCCTCCTGACCCAATGACTGTGAATGAAAGTGAAGCCGAATGACTTGATGGCGCCTTGTACCCTGCACCTTGTACCTTGCACTCTTTAAGTTGTTTTGCCCACCGCCAACCATCACTGACTGCTTAGCGCTTGCCCCTCGTGATCAGCGAACGGAGCACCCTCAGATTCTCTTTGTCTTCCTTGAGATCTTTCCCCTTGGGGGTTTCAAGGACCATAGGATGCTGCTGGAACCTCGAATCGTTGAGTAAGAGCCGAAATGCGCTCAAGCCTATCTCTCCTTTACCAATATGTTCATGGCGATCCACCCTAGAGCCGAGCGGTCGTTTGGAGTCGTTGATGTGAAAGAATTCAAGCCGTTCCAGACCGATGATGCGGTCAAATCTGGAAAAGGTGTCCTCATAAGTCTCGAGAGTGCGGAAGTCGTATCCAGCAGCGAAAGCGTGCGAGGTGTCAAAACATACGCCCAGGTCATCACCGTATGTGGATCGGCTGAGGATGCAACCGATCTCCTCGAAACTGGAGCCCAGGTTTGTGCCCTGGCCGGCGGTGGTTTCCAGAAGAACCTTCACCTCACTGACTTTTGAGCGGGTAATTGCGCGGTCCAAATTGCCAACGAAACGCTCGAGGCCGACATCTATTCCCTGACCCAGGTGGGAGCCGGGATGGGTGATGAGGAAGGGGATTCCCAGTGTGGCTGCGCGCTGGAGTTCGTCGGCGAAAGCATCCACAGATTTTTCAAGTTGATCCGAGTCGGGTGCAGCCAGGTTGATTAGGTACGAGTCATGGGCTGCCACGGGCATGTGGCCATTCTTTTCCCATTGCTGCTGAAAGTCTGCAACCATTTCGGGCGTGAGAGGGGCCGTACGCCACTGTCGTTGGTTGCTGGTGAAGATCTGCAAGGCATCACCCTGGACTTCCCGGATTCGGGCGAAGGCCAGGTGCAGCCCACCGGCAATGGACATATGGGCGCCTAGAAGGGGCATGCGAAACTCAGAAGCGAATACCGGGCCAGCTTGAGATTGGGGCAGTGGAGCGAACGATATGCATGCCCGCATCCGCGAATCTTACAAAGGCTGCATTCGCTTCGTCTGTGTAGTCTACAACTCCCGGAATAACCACCGGGGACGAACAATCTTCCAAAAGATACACCTTTTCAGCCAGCTTCTCGTTTGAGGTACAGATTTCACTTAAGAGGTCGTCAATGGTCCAGGCAACACAATGACTTTTGGCTTCTCCCGCAATGATCACTGTATCAAATTCTAGGAGTTTATTGATAAATTTCAAATTCTTCTGAGCAATCTGCTTTCCCTCCGCGTCCTCCAGAACCTCTGGCCTGAGAACCGAGTAGTTTTCGGTGAACGGATTACTTCCCTTGATTTGAAAGTTCGGCCGACTGTAGCGAGCGATGGAGTGAAAGAAGATGGCCTCTTCAACCGCTGAAACAAGTGCATGGCCTATACCGCCCAGCATTGCATGATAGGGCCATATGGTGAGCTCATATTTCCCACCTTCCTTTAACTTTTGTGTGTAGTGGCGCAGGTGCTCTTGCCCGTAGACTTCATCGATTTGCAGGCCGGCGGAAAGTTCTCTGTTAAACTGCCAAACGCCTTGTTCAATATCCTCAGTAGATACCAGTGTATAGGGTGGGGGATGCTCTCCCTCTTCATTGACCAGATAGATGCTGTGGAAGATCTGCATTGCCTGGTGGGTATCCATCGTCGGGCATATTTCGGTGATCACAGCCAGATTTCGGTAAATGAACTCACACAGCCTGCGATTGTCATCCACAGCCCCCGTTCCTGAACGCCCACCCACATACAATTCAAACTCTGGAATACAGAACGTATTTTGCACATCAACCAGCATCAAGGAAATTCTAAATACGTCACCAGAAGCGGGCGGTATGCGGTGTCGCTTGGCCCATTTTTCAGCGACTTCAGCGAGCCCCTGGTAGGGGACCTTCCACACCTCGCCCACTTTTTCTGAATTGAAATGGGGTGGAACCGGAAGCTCGTTCCGTGCCATGGGTCATCCTTTTGAGCAAAATTCCGCGGGGTTCATTTTTATGTCGCACAGTATCATAACTCGTACACATCACAGAACGCACAGATTTCTATTTCACGGGACTGCGGCAGGCTGCGGATTGCATTCCTGAAGTGACGGTTCTCGTCCATTGTGGGAGCGGCTTTCTAACAGCGATTCGGATCAGTACGCTAACTGCTTTTACTCCCACTTTCGAAGATCCAGTATGCGCTTTTCAGGCGCTTGGATGTCCTCTTCGCCGACGAATTCCACACCCGCTCTCAGCTTGAGAACGCTGCGTATTTTCTCCTGAAGAGAGAGTGCCAATCCTTCCGGGGAGGAACCTTTAGCCAAGACAGCGCGAAAGCTCAGCCTGTCTCGCTCTTCTTCCCGCTCCACCACTGCCTGAGCGCTTTGGATTTCGGGGAAGGCGGCGGCCACTTCTTCCACCTGTGAGGGATGGATGAACATGCCTCGCACCTTGGTAACCTGGTCAACCCGTCCTACCAGCTTCATGAGACGGGGCGAGGTACGGCCGCAGGGACACGGCGCTTCTTCATAATAGGAAAGGTCTCCGGTACCGAAGCGGATGAGGGGGTAGACTGGATTTTCGAGCAGAGTAACAACCACCTCTCCAATCTGCCCCGGCCCGAGTTGCATGCCTGTCTCGGGGTTCACCACCTCGACAATTCGGTAATCGACAAAGTGCATACCGTTTTTCTCAGCGCACTCATAGGCGATTCCACCCACATCCGCAGTGGCAAGGAACTGGCGAACAAGAATACCATAGTCTTCCTCCAGACTCCTCCGGCTGGAGTCGCTGAGCATCTCACCGGCAGTGACCGCAATTTCCAGGTGAAACTCCCGGCGGAAATCCCGGCCATCCTGTTCTGCACGCTCTATGATGGTCTGGAGAAAACTGGGGACCCCCACGAAGCCGGTGAGCTTCAGTTCCGCAAGGAGCTGGACCTGGGTTTCGGTGTTGCCGATCCCGCCTGGAACAACTGTACAGCCAATGCCTGCCAGGGCCTCGTCGCACATAAGCCCGCCAGGAGTCAGGTGGTAGGAGAAGGTATTGAGCACCCGGTCTCCGGGCCGGAAACCGGTATTAAAGAAAACTCCCTGCAACCGCCAGTAGTCTGCCTGAAGTCCTTCGGGATCAAAAATGACACCAGGAGAAGAGTAGATGCGACGGAGTTGGTCGAGGCCGACCCCCAAAAAGCCACCAAATGGGGGGGAGGATTGCTGGAGCTGCCGCATTTTGCTTTTAGGGGTGATGCTGAGAGACTGCAGATCTTCCAGGGAGCGAATGTCGGTGGGGCCGACGCCTGCGGCCTCCAACTTCTCCCGCATCGCTGGGGCTCGTTCAAAGGCCAGTGCCAATGTCCGCTGCAGTCGCTGCTCCAGGAGCCGTCTTTTCTCTTTCCAGGAAAGCGTCTCGAGCTCTTCATCGTAATAACCGCGCAAGCGCTCATCTTTTTTCATGGTCTCATTCCTCTATGGGTAAGCCGTTGCAATCTGGACGTGGAAAGGGCCAGGAGAATCCATGGAAGACCTTGTAACCCCGATTGAGCGAAAAACTCGATGGATAACGGCCAGAGGTCGAGGATCATGAAGCTCAATCGACCCAGTTGTTCACAACATCTGCTTGGGTAACATACATTTTTCATGCAGCCACAATTTACCCCAACGCTGCAAACCTGTGCCAGGAGAAAAGGCGCCAGGGTGCGTCAGATGTGGCCTCGCGCAGTCTCGGGCAGATCGAAGCTTACTTAACCGTACGTGAGGCAGGGCGAACACGGGCGCAGATGGCTTACTCTGGCGCGAGTTTAGCGGTTTTGGCCGGTTCAGGTTCGCAACGTTAGGGTTTACTGACCCCTGAATGCGGGCCCGGCCCCAATTGAGCCTGGGCTCGATCAGGGTGTAAGTGTACCTTACTTAGATCCTAGTTCCTTTTCGCGAATTTCTTTGCTCACCTGGTCCTGGAGTGTTTGCAGCCGGGAGGTTATTGCCACTGGATAGTTCGGGTTTCCCTGTAAGTCCTTGTAGGTTTCGGGGAGTTGGGCGAATTCCTTATGGAACCGTTGCTGGATCTCGCTCAGGGGCTCTGATTGGAGTAACCGTTTTCCCCCTTTCATCACCGGAATCAGGAGTGGTTCCGCATCGGCGACGGTCTCGTCCTGCAAGCCAATAAGATCCTGTTTGAAAAGCACTTCCTCATCCCTCCTGCGAAACACCTGTTTGGGACCCGCTAGGGAAACCTTGCCGCTACTCAGCTTCATCACCGGCCTGCCGTCGTACACAACCACCTTATAGGCCATGTTCAGGTAAGGGGCGTCGGCAGACACCCCCATTTTCGTACCCACACCGAAAGCTTCAATCTTGGCGCCAGCCGCCAGTATCTTTTGGATCTTGAACTCATCAAAGCCGCCGCTGGCAAAGATCCTGACCTCGGGAAAGCCGGCTTGATCCAAGATTTGTCGCACCTGTTGGCTGAGCTGGACCATGTCGCCGCTGTCCAACCTAACCGCTCGGAGAGTTTTGCCTGTCTCCTCCCGCATCTCCCGGGCCACGGTTACCGCCTTGTGGGCGCCAGCAATCGTATCATAAGTGTCAATTAGCAGGACGGTATTGTCAGGAAAGGACTTGGCGAACGCACGAAAGGAATCGATTTCCCGGTCAAAGCTTTCCACGTATGAGTGTGCCATGGTGCCGTATATGGGCAATCGGTGGAGCTTACCCGCCTGGACATTGCTGGTGCCGATAAAGCCACCGATATAGCTGGCCCTGGCTACCATGAGGCCCGCATCCATCCCGTGGGTGCGGCGCAAAGAGAAGTCTACCAGACGCCTGTCGCCGGCGGCGTGTAAACAGCGTGAGGCCTTGGTAGCAATAAGGGTTGATAAATTGATAACATTGATGACAAAGGTCTCCACCAGCTGGGCTTGCATGACGGGCGCAGTGATCTCAAGCAATGGCTCTTCACAGAAGGCGATGCGACCTTCAGGAATTGCCCGTACATCCCCGGTGAAACTCATACTTTCCAAGAACGCCAAGAACTTGTCTGGGAAAAGCGATGTCTGCCGCAAGTATTCGAGATCATCAGGTCGAAAGTGAAAAGTCTCAAGATAATCCAGGAGAAGGTCCAGACCGGCACAGACCAGGTAAGAGCGATTGGGCGGATACTCGCGCACAAAGAGGCTGAAGGTGGCCGGAGCGAACATCTCTTGTTCAAAGTAACTGGCGGCCATGGTGAGCTCGTACAGATCAGTCATGATCTCTCTACCCCGTGGCTGATCTGTAGACATTGGGAGCCCTCATTCGGAGACGATAAACTCGAGGCAAAAAGTTCTGAACAATAATAGCTCTGTCCGGGTCAATCAAAGCATGCCCCATTGGGCCGCCACTGCTCACTCTCTTCGTAAAGCTTTTCCGCAGTAGCTGGTTTTCACCGGATCAGGTATGAGTTCCAGAACACAACCCGTTGGAGTCCCAAGGATTGATTGTACATTCTCTTTAGCAGAAAGGGGACAACGGTTCAAGATAATTATACATTTCACTTTTTCATGAAAGGAAGGCCCTGTGGGGTTCCGGCTACTAGAGCCTGGCCAGAGGCGACGAGCTTTACTGAAAGGCGTAGGTTTTCCCAGCGGTACTTCCGTGTTATACTGCGCTCTGGATGGGGTTTTTATCCTCCTCTTCTTTACCCTATCCCGTGACAAACTCACCTCCTGACCCCACCCCTGTTCTCACCGTTCAGGGGTGGGGAGTTTTCTCCTCAGCGCACTTTCTTTTCGGGTCACAGCATGGCATAAAGAGTGCATCTTTCGAACCATAAACATGCTCTCGTCGGTGGTAATTTCAGCCGGAGTCCATCCGGATTTTCCGGATTTACACTGGCTAGAACGGATGAGGAGTGTTCGCATTTTTTGGTTTGCTGGCTGGCCAGGGTAATACCGGTTTTCTGCAAGAGTAATAGGTCCAGAAACCGGCCAGTTTTTAAGACGTGGAACTCATGTTAGAATGAACACATCAAGAGGAGAATATCCGCCGGCCGCTGGGCTCTCCAGTTATTTGAACGGTTGGAGAAATGAACTATGTCTCTAAAACCCAATGACTTTATTCCTGCTGCGGGGGCATGCACCCCCGAAAGTCAGGAAGACGCTGCAGCTGATGCGTGGTTGACTAATTTTTTCACTGAGAATCACCTGGATTTTGAAACCCAGCCCGATGAGGTGGCTTCACCTGAACAGGTTCGCTTCGTTGTGCATCTTTCGGAGAATGCAGTTTATTATCCTTGTTCCGCTGAGCTTTTCGAGGCCATCAGCACCAAGCAGTCCGATTCATACCTTCAGGCCCGCTACCAGGAAGTATGGACTGTCGTGGAGCGTTTGGTCGAGGACGTGATCAGTGATGGGCTGAAAAGAACCTTCCTCCTTAAACTGCTGCGCATGAAATTTGAACACGACACCCATGATGGCATCCTTTTGCCGTCCCGGTTAAAGAAGCGGCTTATCAAGATCTTCATCAACAAGAGTAAGATCGACACTCCATATTTCCCGGCCAAGGTCCAGCTCAACAAGCGAGTGCAGACACTGATTTCGCGTCCCAATCTCTGGCACATCTTCAATTGGATTGACCAGCACACCGTCCTGAGTTTCGAGAGCCTGGAGGATTTAAAAGCTGAAGCAGCCAAGCTTCAGCTGCAGAGGATGTTCAGACTCTGTGTTGCCCATGAACTTTGGGCAGATGGAAAAGAGGGAACTGAAATTCCGGAGGTGGATTTTATTGCCATATTAAATCGCCCCCTGACTGGAAACGGAGTCGAAGCTTTGCAGGCTTGTCTCCAGCGTCCACAGGATGCGCCAGGTTCCTGTACTGTTGATCCTAAAAAGATTCTCTGGCTGAGCAACGAGGCAGGAGAAATTATCGTCGACTTGAAGATCATCCGCTTTCTCCTGGGTTGGGGGCACAAGATCATTCTCGTGGTCAAGGATGGTTTTTACCTCAACAAGGTGAGCCGGTACGATGTGGAGCATGATCCCATCCTACAGCAAGAGCTTCGTGCTGCCATCTTCATCAAGGACCCGGCCATCTCAAAAAAAGAACTTCTGGAACAGCTCAAGAGGGACACACAGCTCTTCATCATCTCCGATGGGACTCAGGAGCGGCTGAATCTATTGCGCACCTCCACCACCTTCGCCAGGATGTTCAAGGAAGCCGATGTGGTCATATCAAAAGGAGTGGATCAGTACCGCCGGCTATTTGCCACTCCGTTTCGATTTACCAGGGACGTGTTCAATGTTCGCCTGGGTGAAGATGGGCAGGAGGTCATTGTCAGCTACAAGCCGAAGCATCCGGAGGCGGTAAACTTTTCCGAGCAAGATCTCAAGGAAAAGGCCCAGGGCATCATTCAACAAATGGATGCTGCCAAAAAAAGGGGGGATAAGGTCATTTTTTACAGTGCCATCATTGGCAGTATCCCCGGAGAGATGGAGAATGCTATCCAGATTCTCGCCGCCTTTGTCGGTCATCTTCGGTACATCTACAAGAAAAGTTTTATTATCAACCCAGCCGAGCATTTTGTTCCAGGCATGGACGCCGACGACCTCATGTACATGTGGGAAGTGGTCCAGCGTAGCGGTCTGATCGACATCTGGAGATTCCAGACTGTAGAAGATATTGAGACGAGCTTCAGGCTGCTCGAGAGTGAGGTTCCGCCGGAATGGCTTGGAAAGGACGCCACCTACAGTACCGGATGCACCAAAGAGATGAACATCGCCCTGGGCGTACAAAGACAGCATCCGGAGATGCAAATCATAGGACCCGCCAAGGAACGCTTCCTGCGTCGCTCGGAATATGGCATCGGAAAGCTCTACGACCGTCGTCTCAGCGACATAGGATTACCGTAATCAGGGGTCGGGGATCAGGGGTCAGGGTCACAGAACAGTTGGCAGCTAAAGGGATCATTAATCTTCAAGACACCGAATTTGGTGACCCAGCCGCAACATCGCGGTCCAAGTTTCGGCCGAATTGATCCCTGATCCCCGACTCCTGAGCCCTGAACCCTGAGCCCTGAACCCTGAACCCTGAACCCTGAACCCTGAACCCTGAACCCTGAAAAACATGCCCTATCAGCGCATTGAAGTCGAGTGTTATAGCGGCTACCGTGCAAATGAGCGCCCTGTGGCATTTAACTTCCAGGACCGGCGCTGGGAGGTGGCGGAAATCATCGATCGCTGGTATGAGGGAGGGCTTCACCCCAACCAGCCCGCCCTGGACTACTTCAAGGTCCGGACCCCTGAAGGCAGGCTCTTTCTGCTTCGCTATAATTCGCTCTTCGATGTCTGGGCTATCCGCGTGCCACCCACGACAACACACTAAGCACATCGCATTCACAGTTTGTCTCGGGAAAGTCCTGCAAAACACTCTCCCCGATTCCATCCATAAGCACGTTAGCTAGAGCCCTAGATCTTTCATGAATTGCTGTCACGAGACCGTGAAGATGGAAGTGCCACCTGAGGGACGATTTCGGAATGTGGATTTCGGATTTTTGATTACACTTCTCATATCGAATTTAAGATTTCAGATTTCGCCATGAGTTTTATAGTTCTCACAGGTCTTTGAGTAAACTTCCAATCCGCAATCCAAATTGCAAACTGAGGCGTACCTGAACGTTACGTCGCAGGGCGCAACACCCGAGGACGCCCGGAAGGACGGCCATATTATTCGCGCTCGCTGCGCTCCGTTCAGTCCCGCAAGCGGGTTCCCAGTTTCGCGGTCGCAGCAAGTGATTCGTGAAAGATCCAGGCTAGGACCCTATAATTTGGGATGAATCTTGCAGGTATGAGAGGATGCGACTGATGGAAATGGGGAAAGTCATAAATAAGTGGACATTGCATCTATGGGCCAGAACATACCTTTAACGGGCAGTCAATTCATAAGGGAGAGTAATCCCGGAACAGGCTCCTTTTGTTTTCGCGATAGATTCCAAAACCAGATGACTCTCGAATTTCGCGCTCCAAACTCAGGCAGAGTAACATGCAATGTCGACATCACTCATTTCATTGATACACGACATAAGGAGGATGAAATGTCGAAGAAATTGATTCCAAGAAATCACTTGCGCCTTTTTTCTATCAGGGCCCATATCGCAATATTCATTCTGGCGCCACTTCTGGCAATTGTGCTCGGATGCTCCCACAAGCAACAAATATTGATTCCACCTAAAATAGACCTTAGAGAATACAAGACTATTGGAATAATTGAGTTCTCTTCGAACGCTGAGAAGGACTTAAATCGGTATTTGACGCAAAGATATATGCAGACTGTCCAGGCAGCGCAACCGGGGGTTTGTTTCTTGGAGTTGGGGAAGAAGACGCGTGTGCTGAAATCAGTCCGGCATCACGAACTCGACTACCATGCCATCAAGTCAATCGCCAAGAAGCATAATGTTGACGCGATCATGTTTGGGCACCTGAGAGTATCCAAAATGAAGCCAAAAATTCAATGGTCATCAACGCTTGAGTCGGTGAAGGCTAAGGTCGAGATCGAAGCATTGCTCAGTACGAGACTTTGGGAAACAGAAAGCGGAGCCACGGTTTGGACAAATTCGTCGCTCGCGAAGGACTCGGTGGCGAACGTAAAGATGGGCAAACAGATCCCTGTCAAACTTGGCATCAGTGATCCCGAAGATAAATACGGCAAGCTTGTCCATGTTTTGGTTAACAATAATACCCATGACTTCAGGTCTCATTATGAATACAGGTAGTGATTGTAGTTAGGAAGGTTAAGCCCTCAGTATTATTACCCAAATATATCTGCATCAAAGCCAGCCATTCTCCAACCCCAGTTTTCATTTCTCTTTCCTTAGAATCTCTGGGACCGTAATAGCTTATTGACATCCGTTGCAATTTGCTTATTTTCATTCTTAAGAAAAGAAGGGGACATTTCTCAGTGGAAAACCAGTTATCCAAGAAAGCAAAGCAAGAGGGAGAATGACCATGACTATCAAAACATACGCGGCACTAAAAGCGGGTGGGGAGCTTGAGCCCTATGAATATGACCCAGGAGAACTTGCCGAGGATGAGGTGGAGATCAATATCAGCAGTTGCGGAATATGCCACAGCGACTTGAGTATGCTTCACAATGACTGGGAAATGACGGAGTACCCTTTCGTACCTGGTCATGAAATCGTGGGGGATATCGGCGCGGTGGGCGAGCGAGTCACGCATCTCAAACCCGGCCAGACCGTTGGCCTGGGTTGGTTTTCCAAATCGTGTATGACTTGCCACCAGTGCATGTCCGGCGATCACAATCTCTGTGCGTCAGCTGAGGGCGTAATTATTGGACGCCACGGCGGCTTTGCCAACAAGGTTCGAGCACACGAAGGTTGGATTATTCCACTTCCGGACGGGATTAACGTTGCCACCGCAGGACCTCTCTTCTGCGGCGGGATTACGGTTTTCAATCCAATTATTCAGAATAACATCCATCCCACTGATAGGGTCGGTGTTGTCGGCATTGGCGGTCTTGGGCATTTGGCCCTTCGATTTCTCAATGCATGGGGTTGTGAAGTGACCGCATTTTCAACCAGTCCTGACAAAGAAGCCGAATCGCGAGAATTGGGCGCCCACCACTTTGTCAACTCACGCGACTCTGATGCCCTTGCAAAGCTTGCCAACTCTTTCGACATGATCTTGGTGGCGGTCAATGTTGAGCTCGATTGGGACGCTTACATCAACACGCTGCGTCCCAAGGGCAAACTTCACGTCGTTGGGGCGGCACCTTCCATCTCTGCAATTGTCTTCCCGCTGATTATCGGTCAGAAGTCCATTGGCGGCTCCCCGTTGGGCAGTCCGGCAACGATGGCGACGATGCTGGAATTTGCCGCACGACATGGCATAGAGCCCGTGACCGAGACTTTTCCAATGAGTCGGGTCAACGACGCCATGGAGAAGCTTCGCACAGGTAAACCACGCTATCGTCTGGTCCTCGAAAACGATCCGAAGTGAATCAACTCTGGCGTCGCAAGAATGCCTGGTTATTGCTCACCTCAGGAGCATCGACACAGTAGTCCGGATGATTCATAAATCATCCGGGCTAAACCCTTCACAATGATCCCCCAATTTCAACCAACTGTTTACTTGCAGCCGCAGAGCTTTCTGATATACTAGATTTATTATAATTCTAAATTCCATCCTGCTTAAATTCAAAAACGACTGAGTGTTTACAACGACTAGCTGGGATTCTACAAAGAGCCAGGCAAACAGATTGCCAGTTGACTTCGAACCCAGTAACAGGCGACTACTGCAGAATGATAGCGGATCTCCCATTTTGGATTTCAGATTTCGGATATCGGATTTATGAATGCGGCTTGAAGACTCGTATCAGATACATTCCGACAATTAGTTACTCGAGTAAAGAATTATCATGGAGAATACACACAAAAATCAACAATGATGTACCTTCTGTTTTCATTCCGAAAGCCGCATTCCGCTTTCCGAAATCCGAGATCGTCCCTCAGCTGGAACGGCGATCTCCACGGTCCCAGATTCAAGAATTATGCGGCCTAGGAAGAAGATCATAATGGCAACCCTTCTCTGACTGTGAGAAGAACTTCTCAGGAGGTTCAGGATGAAATATGTGATTATTGGAAATGGTGTCGCCGGGGTTATCGCAGCCGAGACAATTCGGCGCTTTGACCCTGATGGTCATATCACGATGATTGGTGATGAAACCTTCGATCCTTACTGCCGTCCAATGATCAGCCTCGTGCTTGACGGCTCAATTGAACCGGATAAGTTACCCATCCGCAGGGCAAGTTTTTATGAAGATATGAGAATAGAACCGCTCTTGGGCGATCGGGTGACCAGTATTGATGTGGCTGCTAGAACCGTTACCATTCGAGATAACAAGACCATCGATTACGATCAGTTGCTGATCGCAAGTGGAGCTGATCCTAGACCCATCAAGGCCGAAAGATTGGACTTGAAAAACATCTCTTACATGAGGACCGAAGCTCAAGTTCGAACGATGTTGCAGGCGCTCCCCCATGCAAAAGAGGCTTTAGTGCTTGGGGGGGGTCTGGTGGGATTCAAGGCTGCCTATGGCCTGCTCCGCAGAGGACTCAAGGTCACTATGCTCATACTGTCCGACCACCCGCTATCCATGCAAGTTGATGAACAAGCAGGAAAGATGATCCTTGATGAGTTGCTCGACCACGGATTGCAGGTACAAGTGGGCGTGGAAGTGAAAGCCTTTGATGGTAATAATCAGGTTCGAAGCGTACACTTGTCTGATGGCAAAGAATTGTTCTGCGACATGGTGATTATCGGCAAGGGCGTGTTGCCGGCACTTTCTTTTGTACCCCAGGATGAGATTGAGGTGGACTTGGGCATCATGGTTAATCAATTCATGGAAACAAGCGTTCCGGGAATATATGCTGCTGGTGATGTGGCCGAGTGGATCGACGTTGCCCGCAATAGTCGTTGGGTCAATGCCATCTGGCCTGAGGCGGTAACCCAGGGCAGAATAGCTGGAATGAACATGGCAGGCCGGGCAGTTTCATACAAGGGAAGCTTGAGCAGGAATGTGATCCGCATTTTTGGAGTGGATGTTATGGCTGGAGGCCTGGTAAAACCGCCAACGGAGTCACAATACAAC
>Ga0209536_100003195_pt1 | contig 26400 bp, 23 predicted proteins | sample DeeMarSeWOR28_12_FD_187461 | JGI IMG/M metagenome (GOLD analysis project Ga0209536, IMG submission 187461) | Marine sediment microbial communities from White Oak River estuary, North Carolina - WOR-2-8_12 (SPAdes) (version 2) | ecosystem: Environmental > Aquatic > Marine > Intertidal zone >...
CTCCGCTTCCTGCCCTGCATGGGCACCAGGAGTTTTTCTTCCACGAGCGCCGCCAGCAGGAACCCGGGGGTGTTAACCGACCTGCCCTCGAAGAGGTCACCCAGGACGATGGCCGTGACGGGCTTCCCGGCGGGTATCTTGCTGATGGTCTTCTGGATATCCGCAAGGGATACCCACTCGTTGCTGAAGAATCCGTTGCCACTGTTATTGTGTATGCGCAGGTATACCTCACCGTCCGGCAGGGTCCCTACCTGGTAGGTCAGTTTCGATTTCCTTGTGAGGGTATCTGTGGTTGCCGTCCTGACGACGGTCATGCTTTCATCCAGTGGATCTTCTGATTTGCTCATGTACATTCCTCCTGTTTGGTTGATTCAAGGGGTGGGTCCAGGGTCTCCTCGATCATCTGTCTCAGATCGCCGTTTACCCAGGGTGCGTCCGGGATGACGAACACGAGGCCGTACTCGTTGTTGGCGAGATAGATGGCGATGAAGAAGCCGTCGCGCAGCATGATGCCCTCCCAGTAGATGCTCAGCAGGGTGCAGCCGTCCCAGATCTCGTCGAGGGCTCGATTCACGTCACCCTCCTCGATGAGGATGACATAGCCGTAGTCTTCGTGGTTGTAGGGCTGGCCCGGCTGGGTATAGGTCGTGATGAGCCGTTCGATGAGTTCCTGGACGGTGTTGTGTGCGGGGTCAGTGGGAGGTAGCTTGGAGAGGTCCTCGGTGCATTTGAATGTGATCACATGTGGGTTCCTCCATAAAAAAGCCCGCACGATGGCGGGCCGGGTGATTCTCCATTGGGGTTGAACGTCACGGGTCAGCGTGAATATTCATATAAGGTACCGATTTTTGCGCAAACGGTTATGGGGCTGGGTGGGGGCCTCCTGTAAATGAGTAAAAGGAAACACGTCTACCAGGGGGGGCGGGCTGTGTGTGGGTTGGGTGTTAGCCTGGAGATGGGCCCAGTTATTGGCTGTTATATAGAGCAAGTGCGAGAGTAATCGTTCGAGTTGAACGCCTGAAAGGTGACGTCTTCTAGAGCCAGAATGCAGCACAGTTCGTAATCGAGCGGTGGTGGTGGAATTACAATACACGAAGGACTCACTTGGCCCTGGGTTACCGGTCGCCAGTCCCCTTTACTATCCGGCCGAAACCAACCATTATCGCGAACACATGCGCAATGCAGTAGACTGGAATCCTCTCACAAGCGCTGGACCAAATTTAGGTCAGGTCAGGTGCTGCAATAATTGTTAGCCGATTGAAGGTAGTCACAGGGCAATGTGCGGGGCCAAGTATTCCTGTTGGGTTTGAATATTATTTGCGATATCGTGAATACAGTGAAACAAACTAAAAATCTAATAATTTTCGGCATCAGTAACGTGATCAGCGATCTTATGGATGCTGCACAATTGAATGGTTTGCGTATTAAAACAATTGTTATGAACCAGCCGGAGGTTCTCAGGGAGCGGACAAGAAGCATTCACGATCGCATCAGGCGGATACATCCCACGCCGGACATAATAGGTCTTGAGGCATTTTCGCCGGGTGACAATGAAGTATATGCCACGGGGACGACATCGCCGGCAAAGTCACACATGGTAGAAAAGCTGAAAAGGGACTTTGGTATTGAATTCCTTACCATGGTCCATCCGACTGCTTGCGTTTCATCAATGGCTTCGATGGAGGAAGGTGTTTTTGTCGGGGCAAACAGCGCCGTTGGTGCTGAAACTTCTGTCAGATCACATGCATTTATAAATCGTGGTGTCACAATCGGGCATGATTCGATAATCGGTGAATATGCAAGGTTGAGTCCAGGATGCAATATTGGCGGTCATGTTCGGATTGGCCGAGCGGCCATGATCGGGATGGGTGCCAATGTGATTCAGGAACTTGTAGTTGGCGATGAGGCTGTTGTTGCCGCTGGTGCAGTTGTGATCAGTGATGTATCGGAAAAAACCCTGGTGGCTGGCATACCGGCAAAGCTCAAAAAGCAGTATGGAGCGTGAAGCGAGTATTAGGAAATATGTTTATTGAAAATAGTTTACATATCTCCTCTCAGTATGTTTGCACATGACAATGTCATGTTGGCTTGAAAACAATTACAAATACGTGGCGTGATGGTTCTATGACATATATTGATGAGTACCGTGATCAAGGGTTTGCGATTATCAGAGGAGTTTTCCACTCATCCGAAGTCGCTGAGATGGCCTCGGAAGCCGATCGGCTGTACAGCAAGGGATCAAGATACAAATCCACTTTTCGTCATCAAAATATACTTTATGTAATACAGGAGGATAAGCGGCTAGGTCGAGTACTTCGCTTCATGCAATGGCCTGCGTATATCAGTCCGGTACTTGCGCGGTACCGCACTGACCGACGTATGCATGATATTTTGTCACCCCTCATCGGATCTGACCTGAAGCAGGTCATCAATCAGATCATATGGAAGCCGCCCCACAGTCAATGTTCTGGCTATGCTTATCACCAGGATCATCGGTTTCGTCGTCCTGTATCAGCCTATCGTGATCTGGAATCATCGTTTGTCCAGACAGCGATAGCGATTGATCCTCACACAAGGGATAATGGTTGCCTGACAATGTTCAGGGGAAGCCACAAACTTGGCGATCTCAGGCTGGGGCTTGAGAGTAGTGTATACGAAAGCGAATGCACTATCTCGAATGCAATCGATAAGGGTCTGAATAAAAACGAACTTGTGGAAATATTGCTGGGGCCGGGGGATGTGGCGCTATGGAATCCCTATACAGTACACGGTTCCAAGTGCAATCACGCATCCATCAACAGGCGAACATATCTCAACGGTTACGTGAGCGCGAACAAGAGTGATCGTGGTGAATGGGCCTTCCGCGGGGGAAACCCGTGCAGCCTGGGAATACCGGTTCTGGTTCAGTATGAAGGTCTTTTCGAAAGACCTGAACCACACTATGTGAATGGCCAGCCACACCCGTTTAATGGTTAGATCGTACCGGATTCATGGCCGAAGAATAATGATGACTGCCGGAAAAAATACTGTTGCTGACCTGGCGATATTTGGCGGACGACCAGCCTTTTCTGACAAGCTGCATGTAGGGAAGCCCAATATTGGTGATCGTAAAAGGTTTCTTGATCGTGTCAACGCCATACTGGATTCCAGGTGGTTGACAAACAATGGCGCATCTGTCCAGGAATTTGAACGTGAAATCGAGAAACAAGTCGGCGTACGGCATTGTATAGCGACCTGTAATGGCACGCTTGGTCTGCAAGCTGTGATACGTGTATTGGAGTTGCATGGTGAGGTTCTGGTTCCCTCGTTCACATTCATTGCGACAGCGCATTCCCTGTCCTTGGAGGGTGTTACGCCTGTATTTTGTGACATCGAACCGGAGACCTGTTGTATTGACCCGATAAAAGCAGAAAAGAAGATTACACCACGCACAAGTGGCATTATCGGCGTCGATTTATGGGGAAATGTATGTAACGTAGATTCTCTTTCGGAAATAGCCAGGTCTCACAAGCTCAAGCTTGTATTCGACGCAGCGCATTCATTCGGAAGTTCTTGTAACGGAAATATGGTCGGTACATTCGGTGATGCAACTGTATTCAGCTTCCACGCAACAAAGTTCGTGAATGCTTTTGAAGGTGGTGCTGTAGTCACCAACAACGACGCAATAGCCGCAAAGCTTCGCCGGATAATAAACTTCGGATTTACCGGCATCGATCAAGTGACCGGGGTGGGCATGAATGCAAAAATGTCCGAGGTTTCCGCGGCAATGGGTCTTACCTCGCTGGAAAGTATGCAGGAATTTATTTCAATAAATCGACGTAATTACAATCGATATCGAAGCAACCTGGATGGCGTTCCAGGTTTCAGCTTGGTCCAATACAACGAGAAAGATGCCCGCAATTATCAGTATGTACCAGTACGTTTCAATTCCGAAAAAAGCAAAATCAGCAGGGATGACCTGATAAAGATCCTATGGAAAGAGAATGTACTTGTGCGCCGCTATTTCTACCCGGGATGTCACAGAATGGAACCATATCGCACGATTCAGCCGCAGGCCACCAAGGACCTGGCGGAGACAGAGCAGTTGTCCAGAGAAATTATCTGTTTTCCTACAGGTCAGTCTGTCAGCATCAATGACATTGACAGAATGACTGAAATAGTGCGACTTGTGGTAGAAAATGCAGGAGAGATTACGAAACGCCTCTCGCAAGAGCAGGTTGACCGTGCAGTATGATCCTGCATGGAATCCGGGTTCTTTCACGTGTTCGTTTGTCGATTGCTTTTTTATACCGAGGATGACTCTGCTGCTCTTGTATGTTCGTGTACACGGGATCTTTCATTCACATCCATATTGAGATAATACGCAATCGATTTCCACAATAATTTGATAGCAATGCCGATGGAGGTGAAAGACGTTTTATCTCCGGGAATGCGTGCTGCGCACCAGCCTTTTTTGACCTGGGTATAGGATTCTTGCCACGATCTTTTCTTGATATATGACCATGCAAGCGAATAATGCCGTTTTGTAACAAGGAATGCTATGTGTGTATGGTAGCGATAATCCAGATATTCATCGATAGCTTCATAGAAATCTATCTGGTTGTTGTGTGAATTAATTCTTCTCTCGATAGCTGGTAGCTTGTATTTACTGTTCAGAACACCGCCACCATGTATCCGCCATGCGCTCATGACATCGGAGTAATAACCGATCGGTCCATGCCGATGCGCCAGTGCAACAGCGAACGCCTTGTCACGCAGCAAGATGTGCGGGAGGTCTTTAACATGCAGAGCAGCAGAACGGCGAAATACGGTTGTTGATGATAGTGCAGGGCTGAATTCAATGAGTTGCTCTACAGATAAAAACGAATCTTTCAGGACGATATTAAGTGGCTTCGACACGAACTTCGGATTCTCATAGACAAGCATGCAATTATGGCAGGACATTGGAGAAAAGCTGTTGTTATCAAGAAATGCGACCTGCTTTTGCAGTTTATCTCTTGAAGTCCAGTAATCATCACCGTCCAGCAATGCTATATATTCGCCATTACATGCCTGTAATGTGATATCGAGATTATTCCTGGGGCCAACCTGCTCTTCATGCAGGATCAGCCTGACTTTTTCGGGATTACTACTTTTAATGCGATTCAAATGTTCGCGTGTTTTGTCGGTAGAACAGTCATCGCCAACAACAATTTCATATTCAAAATTCGTATCCTGAAGCAAGACGCTGCTGATGGCTTTATCAATAAAGCGATCATGGTTATAGGTGCGAACCAGGACACTTAATTTAATTCGGTCTGCCATGGGAGATCGTATGTAGATGCACGGTTCGATAAAATCATACTTCTGTTCGTCATGGTTGTATGCTGCGGGTAGAAGATAAGCAATATAATAACCGGTGCACTTTAAATATAAGCATCATTTTCGATAACAATATAAATGCATATCAGCTTTTCTTCTATTCATGCAACTACCGTTCCGGTTATAGGCAACGGAGGGGGGTAGTTTCCCCAATTAAACTCAGGGGCAGTTTATTTAACCTTCTGTCCCAGGAGATATGGACATTCCACGATGAAAGGTTTTTGTAGGGACCAAATGATCGGTCAGGTGTGTAATCCCCCCGATCCCTTAGTCCCCCCGATCCCTTAGTCCCAACGCCATAACCCCATGAAATCCATGCAGGACAATTCAGACCAAGGGACTCTGGGCAATGGACAATCCCTTTGTCCCAATGCCATAAGGCCATGAATTTTATGAGAGGTGGTGGGCCCGCCAGGACTCGAACCTGGGACCAAGGGATTATGAGTCCCCTGCTCTAACCAACTGAGCTACAGGCCCTATACGGATGCAGCAGTATACTCAGTAAGAAAAATGGCGTCACCTGTTATCGGGTGACGCCATTATTACTTACAACACTATATTGCTTCGCCAGCGAAACCGGCGATGTTCTGCGGTGTCAGTCGGTCTCCAGGAAGCTCCGCAACGGTTCCGATCGGGTCGGGTGGCGCAGCTTGCGCAGTGCCTTGGCCTCGATCTGGCGGATGCGTTCGCGTGTGACATCGAACTGCTTGCCGACTTCCTCCAGCGTGTGGTCCGTGTTCATGTCGATACCGAAGCGCATGCGTAGTACCTTGGCCTCGCGCGGTGTCAGGCCTGAGAGCACGTCCTGCGTAGCCTCCTTGAGGCCTTCCATGGAAGCGGAGTCGATGGGTGAGGCAATGTTGATGTCCTCGATGAAGTCACCGAGATGCGAATCCTCGTCGTCACCGATCGGCGTCTCCATGGAGATCGGTTCCTTGGCAATCTTGAGCACCTTGCGCACCTTGTCTTCGGGCATGTCCATGCGCTCGGCAAGCTCTTCCGGTGTCGGTTCGCGGCCGATTTCCTGTAGCATCTGCCGTGAGATACGATTCAGCTTGTTGATCGTCTCGATCATGTGCACCGGGATGCGGATGGTGCGGGCCTGGTCAGCGATGGAGCGCGTGATGGCCTGACGGATCCACCAGGTGGCATAGGTCGAGAACTTGTAGCCACGGCGGTACTCGAACTTGTCGACGGCCTTCATCAGGCCGATATTGCCCTCCTGGATCAGGTCGAGGAACTGCAGGCCGCGATTGGTGTATTTCTTCGCGATCGATATGACCAGTCGCAGGTTGGCTTCCACCATCTCTTTCTTGGCGCGGCGTGCCTTGGCTTCGCCAATGGACATGCGGCGGTTGGTGTCCTTGATTTCAGCAATAGTCAGGTGGGTCTCATCGACCAGTGTGACCAGCTTGTTCTGGATCCGCAGGATCTCGTCGCGGTACTGGGCAAGTTGTGCAGAGTACTTGTAACCGCCATTTGCCTGTGCGTCGATCCATTCGAGGTTCGTTTCGTTCTTCGGGAACGAGGTAATGAAGTCCTTGCGCGGCATGCCGGCCTTGGTTACGCAGATATCCATGATGGCGCGCTCATGGGTGCGGATCCGGCTGATATTGCGGCGCAGGTTCGCCATCATGATGTCCACAATCCGCGGAACCAGTTTCAGCGTTATGAACTGTTCCTCCAGCTGCTTGCGGAGTTTCTTGATGCGTGCCTCATTTTTTCCGCCCTTTTCAATTGCCCGCGTCAGCTGGGTGTAGCACTTGTTCATTTCGGCGAATACGCGCTTGACCTCTTCCGGATCCGGGCCGGTATCCACGGGCGTAGTGGTGTCATCGTCGTCTTCGTCGTCCTTGCCGCTGTCCGCATCATTTGCCGCGGCTGGCGGTGCAGGTGTGGCCGGCTCCTCGTCGGCATTCGGATCGACAAAACCGCTGATGAGGTCATTCAGCCGCATGTCGCCCGCCTCGACGCGCTCGTAACCGCGCAGCAGGGTGGCGGTGGACTCGGGGAAGGCGGCCAGCGCCTGCAGCACCTGGCCCAGGCCGTCTTCGATGCGTTTTGCAATCACGATCTCGCCCTCGCGGGTGAGTAGTTCGACGGTGCCCATTTCGCGCATGTACATGCGCACCGGGTCGGTGGTCCTGCCGAACTCGCTGTCGACGGTCACCAGGGTGGCGGCGGCTTCCTCGGCAGCGTCATCGTCTGCCGTGTTCTTCGTACTGGCAAGCTGCAGTGAATCGGTATCCGGGGCGACTTCATGCACCAGGATGCCCATCTCGTTGATCATCCCGATGATGTCCTCGATCTGCTGCGGATCGACGATTTCTTCGGGGAGATGATCATTGACCTCGGCATAGGTCAGGAACCCCTGATCCTTGCCTTTCGCAATGAGTGATTTCAGTCGTGACTGTTGATCTTGATCCATAGTTGTCCGCCGGCATCCGGGATGCCCGTAAAAATCTGTGAAGGGGGCAGAAAATCAGCCGCACAGTATAATCTAGTAGATAGTTGCGGGCCAAGCCAAAAACAAGCCCCAATAAGAAATATCCACTCATCCGTCCCCCGTCCCGGGAGGCTGCAGGAGCGATTTAAGCTCTTGTTTCTCTTCATTATTAAGTAGTCTTTCACGCTCAATGTCCAGCAGGGTACTGATTCGCGTTTCCGCCAGCAATTGCTGGATTCGGTCGATATGGCCGCGGAACTCGGCGGCCAGGTCCAGATCCTCGATCAGCGGGCGCCATTGCGCCAGTTTTTCAAGGTGGCGGCCTTCATCCCTGTCGCGCCAGTGTTCCAGCAGGGCGCCAGTGTTCAGTTTTGGCTGCTGCCACAACAGTTCCAGCAACTCCTGCAGCAATGCGACACCTGGCAGGGCGGCGGGTTCCCGGAAGTGGATCCCCCTGATCTCGCCGGCCAGGCCGGGCTGGTGCAGCAGCATGGCAATGGCGCCGCGCACCGGTGATTCAGCGCCGGCCTGTGGCGCGGCTTTCCTGGCCGGCGTCGGGGCATCCGCCACCGGCCTGTCCAGGCGACTGGACAGGCGCGTCGGGTCGGTGCCGGCGATTTCGGCAAGCCGTTCCAGCAGTAACTGGTGGAAAATCCCGTCAGGCAGGCGTGCCAGCAGCGGTCGCGCCAGATCAACCAGGCGGGCACGGCCATCGATGCTGTCCAGGTCCAGCGAGTCCGACAGGTGGTCAAACAGGAAGTCGGACAGGTGGGTTGCATGCGTGACCCGGTCTTCAAATGCCTCGCGGCCGATCTTGCGTATCAGTGTGTCGGGGTCCTCGCCCTCGGGCAGAAACAGGAATCGCGCCTCGCGACCGTCGCGCAGCACCGGCAGGGTGTTTTCCAGTGCCCGCCAGGCGGCGGCCCGCCCCGCCCGGTCTCCGTCAAAGCAGAAAATGACCTCGGGCACGGTACGGAAGATTCGCTCGAGGTGTTCCGGGGTGGTGGCCGTGCCCAGTGTGGCGACAGCGTAGTTGATGTCGAACTGGGCCAGGGCAACGACGTCCATGTAGCCTTCCACCACCAGGATGCGTTCCAGCTGGCGCATGGCCTTGCGGGCCTCGTACAGGCCATAGAGTTCACTGCCCTTGTGGAACACGGCCGACTCCGGGCTGTTGAGGTATTTCGGGGTGTCGTCGCCCAGCACCCGGCCGCCGAAGCCGACGGTACGCCCGCGGCGGTCGTGGATCGGAAACTGGATACGGTCGCGAAAGCGATCATAGATGCCGCTGCCATCGCTGCGCTCGATCGCCAGGCCGGTGTCCAGCAGGGCCTTGCGCCCAGGCTTGTCCCTGCCAAACGTGGTTGCCAGGTTGTCCCAGCCCGGCGGCGCGAAACCGATGCCGAAACGGGCCGCCACCTCACCGGTCAGGCCGCGCTGCTTCAGGTAGGCCACGGCCCGCTGTGCCTGGGGGTGGCTGCGCAGCTGCTGCTGGTAGTAGTCGGCCACGGTATCCAGCAGGTCATACAGCGGCCGGCTTGCCGCGGCGGCCGTGTTGTCGGCGATGGCCTCGTGCGGCACCTCGAGTCCGGCCATGTGCGCCAGTTCCTCCACGGCCTCGACGAAACCCATGTGTTCGTATTCCATCAGGAAACTGATGGCGGTGCCGTGGGCGCCGCAGCCAAAGCAGTGATAGAACTGTTTGACCTGGCTGACGGTAAAGGAGGGGGTTTTCTCGTTATGGAAGGGGCAGCAGGCCTTGTATTCGCGTCCGGCCTTTTTCAGCTGCACCCGCGAGTCGATGACATCGACGATGTCAGTTCGGGTCAGCAGTTCGTCGATGAAGGATTGCGGAATGCGGCCGGCCATGAGGCAAGAGTAAAAGGGAAACGGATTGAATGAAAGAAACGGATCTGTTCACCGCAAAGGCGCAGAGAAGGCGAAGATGGATGATAAATGAGATCCTGTAAGACTAGCGCGATCAAGGCGCTGCCGGGGTTAAGCGCTTAACCGGCCCGTGATTTGCAAGTCACTGATAATAGGATTGTTTGTTATTTAAGCAAGCTGCACCAGGACGATGCATGGCGGGCAGATGCTTGCCCTGGAGTCCTTTGCGGTGAGTTTTGGTCTCAGCCCAACCTGGCCTTGATCAGGGCGCTGACGGCACCCATGTCGGCGCGGCCCTGCAGCTTCGGTTTCAGCAGGCCCATGACCTTGCCCATGTCTTTCATGGAAGATGCGCCGGTCTGTTCCATGGCGGCATCGATCAGGTCATTGATCTCGGCTTCGCCGAGCTGTTCGGGCAGGTATTGCTGGATCAGCGCCAGTTCAGCCTTTTCCTGCGCGGCGAGATCGTCGCGGCCGGCCTGCTCGAACTGGCTGATGGACTCGCGTCGCTGCTTGCACATCTTGTCGAGGACAACAAGAACCTGCGTGTCATCCAGTTCGATGCGTTCGTCGACTTCGCGCTGCTTGATCTCGGCGGTAATCAGCCGGATGGTCGCCAGGCGCGGCTTGTCCTTGGCCCGCATGGCATCCTTCACGTCCTGCAGAATGCGCTCCTTGAGGGACATGCGGGAAACCCCGGGGTATCAGTAGAGGCGGACGCGCCGTGCCAGTTCGCGTGAAACCTTCTTCTGCGTGCGCTTCACGGCAGCTGCCATCTTGCGCTTGCGTTCCTGCGTGGGTTTTTCGTAAAACTCGCGGCGGCGTACCTCGGAGAGGATGCCGGCCTTTTCGCAGGAGCGCTTGAAACGGCGCAGGGCAATTTCGAATGGCTCGTTTTCTTTTACACGTACACTAGGCATAAAAATTCCAAATAAAATCACTGTCTTGTTTAGCGGGCTGCGAATTGTATACAGCCAGACGATAAAAGGCAAAATTTCCTTGTGTAACAGCAGGCGTCGGCGATAATCCCTGCATGCGCGTGCTCGGCATCGAAACCTCCTGTGATGAAACCGGCGTTGCCCTCTATGACGGCGAGCGGGGCCTGCTGGCCCACGCGCTGTACAGCCAGATCGAGCTGCATGCCCGCTATGGTGGCGTGGTGCCCGAGCTGGCATCCCGTGACCACGTGCGCAAGTTGTTGCCACTGGTGGAAAAAGTCCTTGATGAGGCGGGTATGGACGCGGCCGGAATCGACGGCGTTGCCTACACCGCGGGGCCGGGGCTGATCGGCGCCCTGCTGGTCGGTGCCATGACGGGGCGCAGCCTGGCCTGGGCATGGGGTGTGCCCGCGGTTGCCATTCACCACATGGAAGGGCACCTGCTGGCGCCCATGCTGGAAGCGAATGCGCCGGCCTTCCCGTTTCTGGCCCTGCTGGTTTCCGGCGGTCACAGCATGATCGTGCAGGTCGAGGGGGTAGGGCGCTACCGGGTGTTGGGGGACACGGTGGATGACGCGGTCGGGGAGGCCTTCGACAAGACAGCCAAGCTGCTCGGCCTGCCCTATCCGGGCGGCCCGGCACTGGCGAAGCTGGCCGAGCAGGGTAACCCCGCCCGCTTCGACTTCCCGCGGCCCATGGTCGACCGGCCCGGCCTCGACTTCAGCTTCAGCGGTCTCAAGACCTTTGCCCTGAATACCTGGCGGCAGTCCGGCCAGACCGACCGCGACCGGGCGGATATTGCACGCGCCTTCGAGGACGCCGTGGTCGACACCATGACTATTAAATGCCGGCGCGCCGTCCACCAGGTCGGCGTGAAACGGCTGGTGATTGCCGGCGGGGTGGGGGCAAACCGGCACCTGCGCATGCGCCTGGCCAGCATGATGGACAAGGAGGGTGGCGAGGTTTTCTACCCGCGGCCGGCTTTCTGCACCGACAACGGCGCGATGATTGCCTATGCCGGCTATCAGCGGCTGCAGGCCGGACAGGCCGAGGGCCTGACGGTCAGGGCCAACCCGCGCTGGTCGCTGGAGGAACTGGAACCGGCGTAATCGGCCCGTACAGGGCGCTGCCCGGCCGGGCTACTCCTGTTCCCCGTCCGGCCCCGGGCCGATCTTGCCTTCCTCCCCGCTAAGCAGGTTTCTGATGTTGCTGCGGTGACGCCAGAACAGCATCACGGTGATGATAGCGGTCACATAGACGAAGGCCATTTCAGGCTGCAGGTACCAGAACACCAGTGGTGCCAGCAGCATGGCCGTGAGTGCGGACAGGGATGAAATGCGGAACAGTACTGCCATGAGAATCCAGATACCACTTACCACCAGCCCGGTCAGCCAGTGCAGGCCGAAGAAGACACCCAGTGCTGTTGCCACCCCCTTGCCGCCCTGGAAACCGAAAAACACCGGGTAGAGGTGGCCGAGAAATGCCGCCAGTGCCGTCGCGGCCTGGATTTCCGGGCCGGCGTGCAGCGCCCTGGCAATCAGCACCGGCACCAGCCCCTTCAGCATGTCGCCCGCCAGCGTCAGGATGGCCGCCTTCTTGCCGCCGAGGCGCAGCACATTGGTGGTGCCGGGATTGCGTGAGCCCCCGGTGCGCGGATCCGGCAGGCCCATGAGGCTGCAGACCAGGATCGCGGCCGAAATGGAACCGAACAGGTAACCGCCGAGAATCAGAAGGATGTCTGTCATGGTGCCCAATTGGAATCGCAAAGCCACCCCAGGTCAAGCCGGCTGGTCAACGCGTTGCCGAGGCACTATATTGGCGCCCCATGGCCACTGACATTATCTTCATCAGCGATCTGCGGATCGAGACCATCATCGGTATCTACGACTGGGAGCGTAAGGTCAGGCAGACCGTCAGCCTGGACCTGGAGATGGCGACCGACATCCGCAAGGCAGCGGCCTCCGACAGTATCGAGGACACGCTCAACTACAAGGCGGTCGCCAAGCGCCTGATCGCCTTTGTCGGCGACAGCGAGTTCCAGCTGGTGGAGACCCTGGCGGAACGGATTGCCGGTATCGTTACCGAGGAGTTCGGGGTTTCCTGGCTGCGGCTGAAACTGCACAAGCCCGGCGCACTGCGCGGCTCGCGTGATGTCGGCGTGATGATCGAACGTGGCAGTCGCGGGTAAGGGCCCGTGGCGCGGGTCTATGTCAGCCTTGGCAGTAACCTCGACCGCCAGCGCCACATTCGCTTCGCACTGCAACGCCTGACCGAACTGTATGGACCACTGACCCGGTCCGAGGTCTATGAAAGCGATGCTGTCGGCTTTGACAGCGCACCCTTTTACAACCTGGTTGTCGGTTTCGATACCGGGCAGTCACCGCGACAGGTGCAGGAGGCCCTGCACGCAATCGAAGCCGGCAGCGGACGTCTGCGAACCGGGGAACTCACGGCCCGTACGCTGGACCTCGATCTGCTGCTGTATGACGATGTCGTTGTCAGCGAGGCCGGTCTTGTGCTGCCACGCGGCGACATCACCCGCTATGCCTTCGTGCTTCGGCCACTGGCCGAGATCGCCGGTACCGAGCGCCACCCGGTCAGTGGTGAATGCTACGCCGATATGTGGACGGCGTTTGACGCCGGCAGCCAGCCCTTGAGGCGGGTCAGCTGGCCGCCGGCATGACCGGATTACCGCCCCCCCCGGCGGCCGCGCAGGCAATTGGCGAGCAGCTGGCGGAACGGATTCGCGGCGAGATCCTTGCCGCCGGCGGTGCACTGCCGTTTTCGCGTTACATGGAACTGTGCCTGTACAGTCCCGGCCTGGGTTACTACAGCGCCGGGCTGCAGAAGTTCGGCGCCGATGGCGACTTTGTTACGGCGCCGGAGATTTCTCCCCTGTTTGGGCAGTGCCTGGCGCAGTGCTGTGCGCCGGCGCTGCAGACCCTCGGCGCTGGCAATATCCTGGAAATCGGCGCCGGCAGCGGCCGGCTGGCCGTGGACCTGCTTGCCGGACTGGAGCAGCTGGACCGGTTGCCGGATCGCTACCTGATCCTGGAGCGAAGCGCCGATCTGCGCGAACGGCAACAGGCCCTGCTCAGGGCAGAACTGCCGCGGCTCGCCGACCGGGTTGCGTGGCTGGATGACCTGCCGGAGCGGCGTTTTCGCGGAGTCGTACTGGCGAACGAGGTGCTGGACGCCATGCCGGTGGAACGCTTTCGCTGGGATGGAAAGCAGGTTGAGCGCGTCTGCGTGCAGGGGGAAGACGGCCGGTTTGGCTGGGCGGATTGTGCTGCCGCATCCGCGGAACTGTCGGCAGCCATGCTGCCGCTTTGCCAGGAATACCAGCTGGCACAGGGCTATGTCTCCGAGGTCAACCTGATGCTGCCAGCCTGGTTGCGGGGTATCGCGACTGCCCTGGAGCAGGGCGTGCTGCTGCTGGCCGATTACGGCTACCCGCGCCGCGAGTATTATCATCCGCAGCGTAACCTCGGTACGCTGATGTGCCATTACCGGCACCACACGCATGCTGATCCGTTTCTGTGGCCGGGCCTGCAGGACCTCACGGCACATGTCGATTTCACCGCGGTGGCGGAGGCGGCATCGGCGGCCGGACTCGACGTGGCCGGTTACACGACGCAGGCGGCATTCCTGCTCGATTGCGGACTCGAGCAGCTGTTGCTGGCGCAGGGGGATCCCGCGTCGGCCGGTTATCTCAGGGCGGTGCAACAGGTAAAGACACTGATCATGCCCGGTGAAATGGGTGAGCGCTTCAAGTTCATTGCATTGACCAAAGGTATCGATAGTGAAGTACCGGGTTTCCGGATGCAGGACATGCGCGAACGGCTGTAATGCGAGGCGTATTATGGTCGCGGAATCCACGGAAGAGCACGGAAGCAATAGAGAATAAATGCAACGCATTTCGGCAATACTGGCAGAGCCGCGAGCAGGGTTTTCGGGCACAGTACATAACAGGGAAGAAATGATTTTTCCGTGTTCTTCCGTGGATTCCGTGACTATTTGTTATTCAATCAGGAGACCCTGACTGCATGGAAACCGTTCAGGCCGTCATCCTCGCGCTGGTGCAGGGGTTCACCGAGTTCCTGCCGATCTCGAGTTCCGCGCACCTGATCCTGGTGCCGCGACTGCTCGGCTGGGAAGACCAGGGACTGGCATTCGATGTGGCGGTACATGTCGGCACGCTCGTTGCCGTCGTGACCTATTTCCGGCACGAGCTCGCACACATGTCCGCGGCCTGGCTGCGCTCACCCGGGGGCAGGGACATGAATGCCGATGCCCGGCTGGCCTGGTATGTCGTGCTGGGAACCGTGCCGGCCGTTGTTGCGGGCCTGCTGCTGCACGACGTCATCGAGACGCAACTGCGTTCGCCGTATGTGATCGCCTGGGCCACGGTTATTTTCGGGCTGGTGCTGTGGTGGTCCGACCGGTACGGCAGACACCGGCGTGACGAATACGCACTGCGCATTGTCGATGTGCTGCTGATCGGCTGTGCCCAGGCGCTGGCCCTGATCCCGGGCACCTCGCGGTCCGGCATCACCATGACGGCGGGGCTGGCGCTGGGACTGACGCGGACCGCTAGCGCGCGCTTTTCCTTTTTGCTGTCCATCCCGGTGATCATGGTGGCGGGCACCTATGAGGCGTTCAAGCTGTCGGAACAGGCCGGGCCGGTTGCCTGGGATGTGCTGCTGGTCGGCACCGTGGTGTCGACAGCCAGTGCCTGGCTGTGCATCCACTTTTTCCTCAAGCTGGTGGAACGTATCGGCATGCTGCCGTTCGTGATCTACCGGCTGCTGCTCGGAGCGTTCCTGTTCTGGGTGTTTGCGTAGGAGGCGGCTTGTAAGTCCTGTTGTTGGGGTTCACCGCAAAGACACATAGACGCAAAGGTAAAACAGAACCTACAGATAAATAAGTCATTACCGCACAGGAATGGATGACAATCGGTTTTACCTGATTCTTTTCTCCGCGTCCTTTGCGTCTGCGCGGTAATACAGTATTTCCTGCCACCCTGCGGTAGCAGCACCTGACACAGGCGATGGGCTGCTGTCTATTGCTTCGTATCGTCCTGCATGTCTTCCCGGATGGCGTCGATGCGTGCCTTGCGTATGGCCTCGCCAAGCGCCTTGCCGCTGATACCCTGCTGTTGCAGCCTGCCGGCATCCACCGAGCGGGCAGCGACCAGCGCCGCGCCGAGACGTTCGCTGCTCTCAGGCAGGCCGTGGGCGCCGGCTTCAGTTGCGCAAACCTGCAGGAACTGACTGAAGCGCTCGGGCCTGCGGAAGGCGTCCAGGTCCTCGAGCAGCTCCAGCTGCTGCGTGGCGCTGAGCGTGGATGCGGACTGCGCCCGGTGGCTGTGCTGCAGGGCCATGCTGCCAAGTTTGCGAAAGGCATTCGGTATACGCAGCCGGTCACACAGGGCAGACAGCTGTGCCGGATCGAAAACCGCGGCTTCGTGGTTGCGGATATCACAGACCAGTGCGGCAAAGCGGATATCGGGCTGTCTGCCGTGTTTCACGGACTCCTCGAGCACGGGCAGCACCGAGTCACCGTGGCCGTGTTCGCGTGGGCTCCGGTCAAGGTATAGCGGCTCGATCTCGGGAAACAGCCGTGCCAGCGCGCCGCAGCCGTAGAGCACGTCGAAAAAGCGCGCCGGCGTGTTTTCCATCAGCGCCTTTTCCAGCTCGGCCCAGACCCGCTCCGGTACCAGGTGGTCGACTTCGCCGCTCCTGACCATGTCGCGCATCAGGTCGTTGGTGGCATGCGCCACCCTGAACCCCCGGCGGGCGAAGCGGGCCGCGAAGCGCGCGACGCGCAGGATCCTGACCGGGTCCTCGGCAAAGGCCGGTGAGACATGCCGCAGCACCCCGTTTTCCAGGTCGGCCTCGCCGTTGTAGGGATCGATCAGTTCGCCTTCCGGCGTCTCCGCCATGGCGTTGATGGTCAGGTCGCGGCGCAGCAGGTCCTGCTCGAGGGTGATGCCGGGGTTGGCATCGGTCTCGAAGCCGGTATAGCCGTGCCCGGTCTTGCGTTCGGTGCGTGCCAGGGCGTACTCGTCCCTGGTCTCGGGATGCAGGAACACCGGAAAATTCTTGCCAACCGGTGTATAGCCCAGCTGCCGCATTTCCGCAGGTGTGCTGCCGACCACGACCCAGTCGCGTTCCCGTACCGGCAGGCCCAGCCGCCTGTCACGGACGGCGCCACCGACGAGGTAGATCTCCATGCGGCTCAGGTGCGCCTCGAGTGACGGCGGAAGTCGTTGTAGCGGCCGCGCATGTTGCCACCGGCAAGGTAGCCGGGAACCACGCTCTGCACTGTGGTGGGTGTAATGCCTAGCGCCGGCAGCGCGTTGTCACTGCAGATGCTGGCTCGCTGCAGGGAATAATAGTTGTCCATGCTGAACGGCTTGCCGGGCATCAGGCCCAGGGCGCGCGCCTGCAGGCGCGACAGGCCGTCACCCAGGCCGATGATACGCTGGCGCAGTCCCAGCGTGTCGCGGGTGTATTCGACCAGCTGCTTCAGCGTGAACCCGGCGGGCCCGCACAGCTCCAGTCGCTTGCCGACAGTGGCGTCGTGTTCCAGTGCGTGCACGAAGGCGTCGACCACGTCGCCGACATAGACCGGAGCGAAGCGGCTGTCGGGGCAGGCCAGCGGGAACACCAGCGGCGAGAGCCTGAGCAGGGTGGCAAAACGGTTGAAGAAGCTGTCGCCCGGTCCGAAGATGACCGACGGCCGGAAGCTGGTGACGGCGAGTCCCTTGGCCGCGGCGGCGTGGGCGCCGTCCTCGCCCGCGCCCTTGGTGCGCAGGTAAATGCTGTTGGCCTCGCCGGCGTCGGCATTCAGGGCGCTCATGTGCAGCAGGCGGCGCACCCCGGTGCTGACGGCCGTGTTGGCAACCGTGGCCGGAAACTCGGCGTGCACGCTGGCGAAGCGCAGGTCGGCGGCCCGGCCCTCGTTCAGGATGCCGACCAGGTTGATGACGGCATCGGCGTTCCGGAAGTGCGGTTGCAGGGCGTTGCAGTCGAATACATTGGCCTCGACGAGCTGCACATTCCGGTTGACCTTCAGTGAGCGGTGTCGTTCACAGCGGCGCGTGAGAATGGTCACACGGTAACCGAGGCGCGACAGGCGGTTTGCCAGGTGCTGGCCGACGAAGCCGGTGCCGCCCAGCAGGCAGATGCTGTTGTATTTCATGAATGGTTCCTGCAGTGACAGAGAGTGTGACGTGCCGGAATCATAACAAAATTGCCAGCCCGGATTTCTTGCATGGATCCGGGTTAACCACCGGCCTGCCGGTAGGCGGACTCGTCATGGATATCCGGCATGCGTTCCCGCAGCGGTGTGATCGGCTGCTGCAGACGCCAGTCGTAGATCGCGGCATAGGCGAGCACGCGCTGCACATACTTGCGGGTTTCGCTGTAGGGGATGTTGGCGACCCAGTGGTTTGCCGCCATGCCACCCTCGTCTGGCAGCCAGCGCGACACCCGGTGCGGGCCGGCGTTATAGGACGCCGCGGCCAGCACGATATTGTTGTCGAAACGCTCCATCACCTGGCGCAGGTAGCTGCTGCCGATGCGGATGTTACGGTCGCTGTCATACAGGCCGGCGACCCCGCTCCAGGGGATCCGGTTCAGGCGTGCTGTCGCCTTGCCGGTTTTCGGCATCAGCTGCATCAGGCCGCGCGCCCCTGCCGGAGAACGTGCCTCCGGGTTGAAGGCGCTTTCCTGGCGGATGACGGCAAATACAACGCCCGGGTCCAGGTCGTTGTTGCGCGCATACCGACGCACGCTTTCTGTGTGCTCCAGCGGGAAACGCAGTGTGAGGTCAGAGAACTCCCCGGCGCGCGCAACGGTCAGGATGGCCTGGTCCTTCCAGCCCCACTGGTTTGCCAGCACCGCGGCCAGCCTGAGTTCGCCGCTGTTCATGTCGCGGATGGCATACGCCCATTCGCGGCGGGCATCGATCAGCATGTCGGCACGGAACAGTTCGTGGGCGCGCAGCAGTGCCGGCTGCCGGCGCAGGGTCTCGAGTTCCGCCGGGTCGTACCGGGTGGGCACGTCACCCATCTCGTAGGGCCAGCGCAGATAATCAGCTGCCAGGAAGCCGTGGTAGCTGCGCTCCTTCGCCAGCCAGGAATACTCGTTCACGGACAGCAGATGCTGGCCGGTCTGCTGCAGTGCGTGCGCCCGCCAGTAGCGCCATTCGTCGCGCTGCCGTTCCTCGTCGGGAAGCGCCTCGATGTTATCGAGCAGTGCCGGCCAGTTGGCCTCTGCCAGTGCGGCGCGCAGCTGCCAGTCACGCACATGTGCATCCCGCTGCTCGTCCGGCAGTGCGCTCAGCAGGGCATGCGCGCCCGGCTCATGCTGCTGTGCCGCGGACAGCGCGATATAGCGCTCCAGCCGGCCGCGTTCTGCCGGGGTGAATGAATAGCCGCTTTTCAGTGAATCCCATTTGCGGTGGGCGTGCATGGCATCGGACCGGGCGATGCGCCTGATGGCGTGCAGGATGATCTCGCGGGCATTGACCGAGTTCTGGTTCAGGCGCGGGTCCTGCAGCGTGTCGCTCGGGTTGCGGTGCGCCTGTCGCCACAGCGTCACCCAGTCGGCGTCCTTTGCGGGCAGGCGCCTGGCCAGGTATTTCGCAAGGCTGGTCTGCCCCTTGTCCATGGCCAGCCGGATGCGCTGCCAGACATGCTCCTCGTTGATGTGGTTGCCGGCATACAGCCAGTCGAACAGGGGGTCGCAGGCCTTGGGCTGGGACTTGCCAACGGTCCAGAGCGCCAGGGCCTCGTCGGCCACGCCTCTTTTGCTGCCCGTTTCCAGCCGCGCCCGCAGGGCATAGCACTGCATGGTGGTGTCATCCGATCCCGAATAGTGCTTGAGAAACAGCTCCCAGCGACGCTGGCTGGCGAGGGTATACAGCCAGAGCGACCTCAAGCGGCTGCCGACCGGCTGGTCGGCATGGCGTTCGACGAAGTCGAGCACTTCCCGCTCGCTGGCCTCGCCGAGTCGCTGGCGCAGGGCGTCGAACCCGAGGTAGGAATACAGCGGGTAGGACTTCAGCCCGGCGGCAAGCTCACGGTAGCGCGCGTGCTGCTGTTGCTGCAGCGCCTTGCGTGCCTCGATGAACTGTTCGCGCTGCGAGGCCAGCGGATCGGTTGCTGCCCTCGGGCTGCCCGTGACCAGAACGAGGGTGAGTGCGATTAAAAGGCGGAATTTACGCGGCATGGTTGGTTATAGTGGAGGCGTTCTGTTCCAGGAGGCGATGACATGTCATTCCAGTCCGTTAACCCGGCAGATGGTAATACACTCGGGGAGTTCGATGCATTCACGGATGCCGAACTGGAGGCCGCGCTGGCGGCGGCGGCCGCAGCGGCGCCGCTCTGGCGGTCGCGACCGGTGTCAGAGCGCGCGGACCTGGTGCGCCAGGCGTCTGCGGTGTTGCGGCAGCGGGCGGAAGAGCTGGCACGCCTCATGACGCTGGAAATGGGCAAGCCGATCCGTGAGGCGCGCGCCGAGATCGAAAAGTGCGCCTGGGTATGTGATTACTATGCTGATGAGGGGCCGGGCTTTCTCGCCGACGAGCCGGTCGGGTCCGATGCCGGTCGCAGCCTGGTGGCCTGGCAGCCGCTCGGTACGGTGCTGGCCGTCATGCCCTGGAATTTCCCGTTCTGGCAGGTGTTCCGGTTTGCCGCGCCGGCGCTGGTGGCCGGCAATACCGGTCTGCTGAAGCATGCCTCCAACGTCCCGCAGTGTGCACTGGCCATTGAAAGCATCTTCGCTGATGCCGGTTTTCCGGCGGGGGTGTTCCGGACGCTGATGATCGAGTCATCGAGGGTGGCGGCGGTGATCGGTGATCCGCGTGTCCACGCCGTCACGCTGACCGGCAGCGAGCCGGCCGGGCGCCAGGTGGCTGCCACCGCGGGTTCCCACATCAAGAAGTGTGTGCTGGAACTTGGCGGCTCGGACCCGTTTATCGTGCTGGAAGACGCCGATCTCGGGCTGGTGGTGGAACAGGCCGTCACCTCGCGGTTCCTGAATACCGGCCAGAGTTGCATTGCCGCCAAGCGTTTCATCGTGGTGGCAGCGGTCGCCGACGACTTCGTGCAGCGTTTCCGGCTGGCCGTCGAGGCGCTGAGCCAGGGCGACCCGCTGGATGAGGCCAGCCAGCTGGGCCCGATGGCGCGTGTGGATCTGCGGCACGAACTGCACCGGCAGGTCGGGGAGAGCATCTCGCAGGGCGCCGTCGCCGTCACCGGCTGCGAGATCCCGCCGGGGCCCGGGGCGTTTTATCCGCCGTCCATTATCGATCGGGTGGGGCCGGGCGTTTGCGCCTGGCGCGAGGAGCTGTTTGGTCCGGTGGCAAGCATCATTCGGGTGGCGGACGAGGGCGAGGCGGTGCGTGTTGCCAACGATTCCGACTTCGGACTCGGCGGCAGTGTCTGGACGCGGGACAGCGGCCGCGGCGAGCGCCTGGCGCGGCAGCTGGAGTGCGGCTGCGCCTTCGTCAACGGTCTGGTGAAAAGCGACCCGCGCCTGCCGTTCGGCGGCGTCAAGCACTCGGGCTACGGCCGGGAACTGTCCAGGCTGGGTATGCGCGAGTTCCTCAATGCCAAGACCATCTGGATTCGCTAGCAGGGTGCTCACCGCAGAGACGCAGAGAAAACCACAAAAGATTCACCGCAGAGGCGCGCAGGGTGCAGAGAAAGACAAATTTCATTCACCGCAAAGGCGCAGAGAACGCAAAGATAAAAAATTACTCTAAAAAACAATGTTATTTCCACCAAGGCGGGAATCAATTGAGAATTGAAAAACCGTCTTTATCGATTCCGGCCTTCACGCGGATAACAATGGGTTTTTCATTAAAGTCCTTGTATTTACTCCGCCTCCTTTGTGCCTTTGCGGTGAATTTGCCTGATGTTGTGGTTATCTCTGCGCCCTCTGCGTCTCTGTGGTGAGAAGCATGACTGTAACTACATGGAACTGCTGACTTACCTTACCGCCGGTGCCTTTGCCGGGCTCATGGCCGGGCTGCTGGGCATCGGTGGCGGGCTGATCATCGTGCCGGCACTGGCGGTACTGTTTGCCGCGCAGGGGTTTGCCGTGGACACGCTGATGCACTATGCGGTCGGCACGTCGCTGGCCACCATCGTCCCGACCTCGGTCTCCTCCCTGCTGGCCCATCACCGCCGCGGCAGTGTGCTGTGGCCGGCGGTGCGTGGCATGGCGCCCGGTATCGTGCTGGGGGCGCTGGCCGGCGCCTGGCTGGCGCAGCAGGTCAGCAGTCCGGGGCTGGCGCTGTGCTTCGGGGTGTTCGAGATTCTGGTCGCGATCCAGTTACTGGTCGGCCGGCAGCCGGCGGCGCACCGGACCTTGCCCGGGCCGGCGGGGCTGGGCGTCGCGGGCTCGGTGGTCGGTGTCATATCGGCCCTGCTGGGTATCGGGGGCGCGACGCTGACCGCGCCCTTTCTGATGTGGAACCGGGTGGATATCCGCACGGCCGTGGGTACGGCGGCCACCTGCGGCCTGCCGATTGCGCTTGCCGGTGCCGCCGGGTTCGTGCTCGCGGGGATGGCGGCCGACGGCCAGCCGGGCTGGAACAGCGGTTTTGTCTACTGGCCGGCGGTGGCTGGCATTGTGCTGGCCAGCGTGCCGATGGCCCCCGTCGGAGCCAGACTGGCCCATCGCCTGCCACAGCGGATGCTGCAGCGGATATTCGCCGCCTTCCTGGTTCTGGTGGGCATGAAAATGATTCTCGGCGCCTTGCCGATACACCCTGCCGGCATGGGGAAACAAGCGACCCTGCTGCACCATGCCAGGACAGGGTGGGCGACAGATAATATTATTTATTACAATAAGTTATATTTTCCATAAGTGTATTTTTCAGGAATAAGCTCCGCTTATTCTTGGCAAGATTTTACTGGTTGGACATTCCCACACAAACGAGTAGAGTATGCTGCCCCTGCCCGGAGCAGGGTCGCGTTTATGCCCGGCTGAGCCGCTGCTAAACGCCCCGACTCTTACTCAAGAATACAGCGAGCGGTATTACCAAGGAGCCACATGTCCACATTAGTCAAGCCACACGGCGGCGGTGATCTGAAACCGTTGCTGCTCGAGGGTGACGCGCTGGCAGCCGAAAAGGCGCGCGCGGAAAGCCTGACCAGGATCCCTGTTTCATCCCGCGAAGCCGGTGACATCGTTATGATGGGTATCGGTGGTTTTACCCCGCTGGACGGTTTCATGACCCGCGCCGACTGGGAAGGCGTCTGCGACGGCATGAAGATGGCAAATGGCCTGTTCTGGCCGATCCCGATCACGCTGTCTACGGATGAGGTCACCTCCCGTGCCATCAGCGAGGGTGACGATATCGCGCTGGCCGATTCCGAATCCGGTGAAATCCTCGCTACCATGAAGGTCACCGAGAAGTACGGCATCGATAAGAAGCACGAGTGCATGATGGTCTACAAGACCACCGATGACGAACACCCGGGCGTGAAGATGGTCATGGAGCAGGGCGAAGTGAATCTCGCCGGCCCGATCAAGGTACTGTCACAGGGCGGTTTCCCCGAGACCTACGGCGACCAGTTCATGACCCCGGCGCAGACCCGTGCCGAATTCGATAAGCGCGGCTGGAGCACCATTGCAGCTTTCCAGACCCGCAACCCGATGCACCGTTCCCACGAGTACCTGGCCAAGATCGCGGTGGAAATCTGTGATGGCGTGATGGTGCACTCCCTGCTCGGCAAGCTGAAGCCCGGCGACATCCCGGCTGAAGTCCGCTCCGAGGCCATCCAGGTGCTGATCGACAACTATTTCGTCAAGAACACGGTGATCCAGGCCGGCTACCCGCTGGACATGCGCTATGCCGGGCCGCGCGAGGCGCTGTTGCATGCGCTGTTCCGCCAGAACTACGGCTGCTCTCACCTGATCGTCGGCCGTGACCATGCCGGTGTCGGTGACTACTACGGCCCGTTCGATGCACACCACATCTTCGATGAAATCCCGGCCGGTGCGCTGGAGACACAGCCGCTGAAGATCGACTGGACCTTCTGGTGCAACAAGTGTGGCGGCATGGGATCCATGAAGACCTGCCCGCACGAGGCGGAGGACCGCGTACTGCTGTCCGGCACCAAGGTTCGCAAGATGCTGTCCGATGGCGAAGACCTGCCGGCGACCTTCAGCCGCCCGGAAGTGGCCAAGGTGCTGCAGGCCTATTACGCCACCCTGACAGAGAAGGTCGAGATCAAGATGAGCGGTCATTCCGCAAAGTAACGACTCTAGAGACCGCTGCTGCCGGTTCGGGGCGGTGGAGTGTTGAAACTGCAGTAAAAACCGAAACAAAAGATGGAGAAATAACATGCCAACATTTGTACGTACAGAAAAGTGCGACGGCTGCAAGGGTCAGGATAAAACTGCCTGCATGTATATCTGCCCGCACGACCTCATGAAGCTCGACAAGGATGGTTCCGAGACCGGTCACGCCATGAAGGCCTTCAACCAGGAGCCCGAGCAGTGCTGGGAATGCTATTCCTGCGTGAAGATCTGCCCGCAGCAGGCCATCGAGGCACGTCACTATGCCGACATCGTGCCGCTGGGTGGTTCTGTGCAGCCGCTGCGTGGTTCCGATTCCATCATGTGGACCATCAAGTTCCGCAACGGCAACCTGAAGCGCTTCAAGTTCCCGATCCGCACCACTCCGGAAGGTTCCATCGATCCGTACGGTGGCAAGCCGGAAGCTGATCTGTCCAAGATCGAGGAGCCGGGCTTTTTCGTTCAGACCAATGGCTACCGCGCCGGTGATCGCAGCGAGCTGATCAAGCTCTGAGTGCGGCACGACATCAACATCAAGTAAAGAGGAATTAACAATGGCAGGAGAATTTGGTAATCCTGAAATCGTCGAGGAAGAAGTTGATATTCTTCTGATTGGCGGTGGTATGGCGTGCTGTGGTGCCGGCTATGAAGTCATGCGCTGGGCCGAAGGCACCGATCTCAAGATCAAGCTGGTGGACAAGGCCGCCATGGACCGTTCCGGTGCCGTGGCCATGGGTCTGTCCGCTATCAACACCTATATCGGCAACGAGCAGGATCCGGCTGATTATGCCCGCATGGTCTCCAACGACCTGATGGGTATTACCCGTGATGACCTGGCCTATGACGTCGGCCGTCACGTGGATGAGTCAGTCCATCTGTTCGAGGAATGGGGTCTGCCGATCTGGAAGACCGACGAGAACGGCGAGCGTTTTGACGGCTCCAAGGGCATGACTCCGCTGAAGGACGGTGGCAAGCCTGTGCGTTCCGGCAAGTGGCAGATCATGATCAACGGTGAGTCCTACAAGTGGATCGTTGCCGAGGCCGCCAAGAAGGCGCTGGGTACCGACAACATCCAGGAACGTGTTTTCATCGTCAAGCTGGTCAACGACAAGAACGACCCTAACCGCATCGCCGGTGCTGTCGGTTTCTCTGTTCGTGAACACAAGCTCTTCGTCTACAAGGCCAAGGCCATTCTGCTGGCAGCCGGTGGTTGTGTGAACATCTTCCGTCCGCGCTCCGTGGGTGAAGGCACGGGTCGTGCCTGGTACCCGGTCTGGAATGCCGGTTCCACCTACTCGATGGCTGCCGAGGCAGGCGCAGAGCTGACGCTGATGGAAAACCGCTTCGTACCGACCCGCTTCAAGGACGGTTACGGTCCGGTTGGCGCCTGGTTCCTGCTGTTCAAGTCCCAGGCAACCAACGCCACGGGCGAGATCTACATGCAGCGCAACAAGGAGATGCTGGACGACTATCCTCCTTACGGCCAGGCTGCCGTTCCGGCTTCCTGCCTGCGTAACCATCTCATGCTGAAAGAGATGAAGGAAGGTCGTGGTCCGATCTGGATGGACACCGTCACCGCCCTCGCAAACCTGCGTGAAACCCTGACACCGCGCGAAGTGAAGCACCTCGAGGCCGAGGCCTGGGAAGACTTCCTGGACATGTGTGTTGGCCAGTGCGGTATCTGGGTGGGTGAGAACATCGAGCCGGAGAAGAAGAACTCCGAGCTGATGCCGACCGAACCCTACCTGCTGGGTTCACACTCAGGCTGCTGCGGTATCTGGGTCTCCGGTCCGACCGATGTCGGTGCGCCGACTGATGAAGCCTACAGTGAGGGTATTCCCGAGCACCTGCCGAAGGGCTGGAACTGGGGTTATCGTGGCATGACCACCATTAGTGGTCTGTTCACCGCCGGTGACGGCGTGGGCGCATCCGGCCACAAGTTCTCCTCCGGTTCCCATGCTGAAGGTCGTATGGCTGCCAAGGCCATGGTGAAGTACTGCCTGGACAACAAGGACCTGAAGCCCGAGCTGGACACCTCCGTTGAAGACCTGGTTGCCGAGATCTACAAGCCGGTCCGTAACTTCATGGAGCACAAGGACTACAGCACGGCTATCGACATCAACCCGAACTACATTACCCCCAAGATGCTGCAGTTCCGCCTGCAGAAGATCATGGACGAGTACGTGGCCGGTGTTGCGACCTACTACACCACCAACTCCCACATGCTGGAAGTTGCCGGTGAGAAGATCGACATGCTGAAGGAAGATGCCGAGAAGATGCGTGCCAAGGACCTGCATGAACTGCTGCGTGCCTGGGAGAACTACCACCGCATCCTGACGGCCGAGGCCCACATGAAGCACATCGAGTTCCGTCAGGAGTCCCGTTACCCGGGCTTCTACTACCGCATGGACAAGAACTTTGTCGATGAGGAGAACTGGAAGTGCTT
>Ga0209536_100003196_pt1 | contig 26399 bp, 37 predicted proteins | sample DeeMarSeWOR28_12_FD_187461 | JGI IMG/M metagenome (GOLD analysis project Ga0209536, IMG submission 187461) | Marine sediment microbial communities from White Oak River estuary, North Carolina - WOR-2-8_12 (SPAdes) (version 2) | ecosystem: Environmental > Aquatic > Marine > Intertidal zone >...
GTTTTTCTGGCACTTGGTCCACGCGCTGGGAAGAAAGCAGTCAGCTACCTTCGAAAGCTGGTATTCGCTGCAATATTGATCGCGCTTGGTCTGCTCATGGCTACAGTGCTTGGCATTGAACCCATTTACCTGGCCTGGAAAAGTTACATCCAGCGTTTTGTGGATTTCGAATTGACGCAAACCCTTATGAGCGGACTGCTGGACAATGTAATGCTGGCGCTTGGCGTTTTTGTGGCGTTCCAAATACTCACGTTCGTCAACGAGTTATTCCCGCGGATATATGAATTGCTGGAAAAATGGCGGCACACCCGATTTCATGTGATACGGTTCAGGTCTCTTGAATTGGTCACTCCCGATCAAATCACGGACGGGTTCAAATCTCTAGTTCGCTCCATTCAAATTATGTTGAATCTGGTGCTTGGTTTGACCGGTTTGGCCTTCGCACTGTCTATCATTCCGGGCACCCACAATGCCATCTCAGGTATCATGGATAAAATCGGAGAAGTCCTTATAGGGTTCGGAGAAACGATCCTGGGATATCTCCCAAATCTGCTCACTCTCATCTTTATCATAATCGTGACGCGTTACACGTTGAAACTATTGCGATTTTTCCATGATGGAATTAATTCCAAAAGAATCAAAATCGCCGGTTTGCACCCGGAACTTACTGAACCCACCTTCCAGTTGTCGCGCGTAATGCTTCTGGCATTGGCACTTGTGGCAGCCTATCCGTTCTTACCGGGGTCGGATTCGCCTGTCTTTCGCGGAATAACCATCTTCATCGGTTTCTTGCTATCGTTGGGGTCTACCTCACTAGTGACGAACATCGTTTCCGGTATCGTGCTGACATACACACGCGGGCTGAGAATCGGCGACCGCGTCAAAATCGGGGGGACAGTTGGCGATGTGCTCGAACGGACTCTACTTGTAACCCGCATCCGCACCATCAAGAACGTGGTCGTCACCATCCCAAACGGGATGGTACTTAACAATGAGATCATCAACTATAACGCACCTATGCTGGAAGAGGGTTTGATCCTGAACACCACGGTGACCATCGGCTACGATGTTCCCTGGCGCAAGGTGCATGACTTGCTTATCCATGCGGCACTTGCCACCCGCGACATCTTGAGTGATCCGAAACCCTTCGTGCTGCAAACCTCCCTGGATGACTATTACGTCAGCTATGAATTGAACGCCTACACACACGCCCCGGAACGAATGGCGATGATCTACTCGGAACTTCATCAAAATATTCAGGATTGGTTCAACGAATCCGGCGTGGAAATCATGTCTCCGGGTTACACAGCTTATCGAGATGGTAGCGAAGTCACCATTCCATCTCAGTATAAAAAACACGGACCAGTCCCGGTATTGATGGCACGACGGTTTGAAAAAATCGATACTACACCGGCCAGGAAGGAATCGGCGAAGAAGAAAAACAACGCGCTATTTCCATAACATAAAAAATCAGAGGAAAACGCCAGGGCGAAAGTTGAATGCCCCGGCGTTTTTAGAAAACTGTTTTCCTAAATTTTTGCTCTGCGCAACCTCAAGCTATTGCTGACCACAAAGACGCTGCTGAACGCCATCGCCCCCGCGGCCAGCATGGGAATCAGGAAACCCATCGCCGCCGCTGGGATCAGGATGACATTGTAGAAAAATGCCCAAAACAAGTTCTGCTTGATCGTGCCCAGCGTCTTGCGCGAAAGTGAAATAGCTCGTGGTAGTCCGTTCAAATCGCCGCTGATCAAGGTCACAGGCGCAGCAGCCATGGCCACGTCCGTGCCAGTGCCGATGGCAATGCCCACATCGGCCTGCGCCAGCGCGGGCGCATCGTTCACGCCGTCCCCAACCATCGCAACAACAACCCCGGATTCCTGCAACTTCTTCACCTGAACCGCTTTGCCTTCAGGCAGCACCTCGGCCAGCACCGTATCCACACCCACCTGCTTCGCAATTGCTTCCGCGGTGCGTTGATTGTCTCCGGTGATCATCGCGATCTTCAACCCCATGCGGTGCAATTCAGTAATTGCCTCCTGCGAGCCATCTTTGAGCGTATCAGCCACAGCAATCACGCCCTCCACCTGACCATCCACCGCAACCAGCATGGCGGTCTTGGCTTCGGACTGGAGACGGGATATATCAGGTTCCAGTCCGTTCAGTGGATACTCGTTCGCTTCCATCATGCGGACGTTGCCGACAGCTACGCTTCGGCCCTCAACTTCGGCCTGGACGCCGTGACCAGGCGTTGCCTTGAACCCGGCCGTTTCCATCAAATCCAGGCCGCGAGCCGTCGCTTCTGCCCAGATTGCTTCTCCAAGGGGATGTTCACTGCCTTTTTCTACCGAAGCAGCCAGTTTAAGCAATTCGTCTTCTTGCAACTTATCGTTAGTAATAATATCTGTGACTGCTGGCTGCCCCTTCGTGATCGTGCCGGTCTTATCCAACACCACCACACCGACATTCCCAGCTCGCTCCAATGCTTCCGAGTTTCGGAACAGGATGCCCAATTCCGCGCCCTTACCCGTCCCAACCATAACGGCCGTCGGCGTAGCCAATCCCATCGCGCATGGACAGGCAATCACAAGCACGGCCACCATGTTGATCAACGATGTCGTGAAATCCCCACCACCCCAGGTTTCTGGCACGAGGAAATACCATGCCAGGAACGTGATGGCGGCAATCACAATCACCACTGGCACGAAAACCGCCGATACCTGATCGGCCAGCTTCTGGATGGGCGCTTTGCTACCCTGCGCCTCTTCCACTAGCCGGATGATCTGCGCCAGCGCAGTCTCTTTGCCAACCTTGGTGGCTTCGAATTTGAGCAGCCCCAACTTGTTCAGCGTTGCCCCGATGACAGGATCTCCCGGGCCTTTCTCAATGGGCAGAGATTCACCTGTCAGCATCGATTCATCCACAGCCGAACGGCCTTCGACCACCACCCCGTCCACCGGGATCTTTTCGCCCGGGCGCACGATCACTACATCAGATACGACAACTTCGTCCACGGGCACAGCAGTTTCGAGCCCGGAGCGAAGCACGCGCGCGGTCTTGGCGCGAAGTCCCATTAATTTCTTAATGGCTTCGCTGGTGCGTCCTTTGGCGCGCGCTTCCAGGAACTTCCCCAGACGGATGAGTGTGATGATGACCGCCGCTGTTTCGAAATACACATGGCCTGGAAAAACGGACAGCATCACGGCAACAGAATAAAGATATGCAACCGAAGAACCCATCGCAATCAGCACGTCCATATTGGCCGAGCCGTTGCGCAACGATTTGAACGCGCCCACATAATATTGCCAGCCAACGTAGAACTGTACCGGGGTTGCCAGCACGAACATCAGCCATTTTGGCCAGGCCGCATGCATCCACATTGATGGGAGCAGGCCGAAATCCATCCCCATGGAGAACAGGAACAGCGGCAGGGTGAAAACCAGACCGATGATGAGCAAACGGCGCTGCTCGTTGATCTCATGCTCTCGCGCCTTGGCTTCGGCATCTTCCGCATCACCACCCAACTCCAACGCCTCGAACCCGGACTCGGAAACTGCTCGCCGTATCTCGGCCTGGGTCACCACCGTAGGGATGTAGCGCACGCGCGCCTTCTCCGCCGTAAAATTGACCTGCGCCTCCAGCACGCCGTCAAGCTGTACCAGCGCCTTCTCCAGGCGGCGGGCGTCGTTATCGTCCGCCAGGCGCTTGATGACCAGGTCGGCTTCTCCGGTAGCAATGCCATACCCGGCGCGTTCAATTCGTGTGATAAAGTCACTCATCCCCAACAGCGTGGGGTCAAACTCGACGGTTGCTCGCTCTGATGATAGATTCACAACCGCAGAGCCGACACCTTCTAGTTTTTTCAGGTTGCGCTCCACAGTGGCAACACAGTTCGCACAAGTCATTCCGGTTACTGGTAAGGTGAGTTGTTTGGTTTCAGTCATAAATGTTTTTGCATTGCCTCGTTATGCCATCACCCTGTTACTCAATAAGAAATGCGCCAGGAAGATGAAACATCCCCCCGGCACAAACGGGTAATCAGGAAGCCGGCGTACCTGGATGACGAACTTAAAGCGCCAGCCCCGCCACCGGATAATTGATTTCAGCCATCAAGGCTTTGATGCCCTCCTCCGTAGCAGGGTCGCCAAAGGTGATTTCCACCACCTGGGACTCTTGGTTGGCCTGCACAGACTGCACACCTTCTAAATCTGCAACTTCCATTTGAATGGTATGGACACAATGCCCACAGGAAATGTTGGGAACGGAATATTTTACAGTAGTCATAGTATTTCTCCTTATGTGTAATTTGTCTAAACCTTGGTCGACATTTCGAAGACTTCGGTAATCTCCTTAAGAACACGTTCTCGTTCGGATTGATCCTGCCCTTCGATAGCAGTAATGACGCAGGAATTGAGATGGCCTTCCAAAATCTGGGTGCTAACCTTATTCAACGCAGCCTCTACAGCCTGTATCTGTCGTATAACATCAATACAATAAGCATCTTCCTCTACCATGCGAATAATGCCTCGTAGATGCCCTTCAATAGTTTTCAATCTTCTTATTGTGTCAGGGTTTTCCATTGCTTTCTCCTACCCCCCCCCAGGGGGGTAGGGATACTATATCACACTTAAAAATTCTGTCAAGTCATATCCCCCAAAACTCCTATATAATCTGACAATCATTCGCTAAAGGAGAAACGCTATGAAGAACAAAGCGACCTTGCTGGTTATCATCTTCATTATCCTCATTCTGGGTTCAGGATTGGCCTATCGCTTAATTTATATTGCCAATCACCCTCCTGTTTATATCGCTGTCTTTGTTCCGGGTGGAGAAGGAGATAATGCAATTGCTACGGAAAATACCCTTGTACCCATACAAATGTACCTGGAAGAGATCAATGCAAAAGGCGGAATCAACGGGCACCCGCTCAAACTCGCGGTCAAAGATGATGGAGGAACGGTCACCGATGCCGAACAAGCTATCAATGAAATCAACGCTGAAAACCAGGCCATGATCGTCTTAGGGCACGCCTACAGCGATCCTGCTAGCGCCATCGGCCCAAAACTCACTGACTACGGTATCCCCGCTATCACATCCGGCGCAACCGCTCCGCAGGTGACCATTGACCATCCCTGGTTCTTCCGTGTTGTAACCAACAATACATCCCAGGGAAGGTCCATCGCCGCGTATGCAGTCGAAGTTCTGGGAATGGAAACAGCCACCATTGTTTACGAAGAAAATAAGTATGGACAATCTCTTGGGGATGGTTTTGAAAAAACCTTCCAAGCCCTGGGAGGCACTGTATTCACAAAAGCAGCGGTAGACTCCGAAAGTGAAACGCTTGAACAGGATGTTGATAACATCGTCAGGCAGATTGACGAGATTCCAGACATGGTTTTCCTGGCAACTTACAAAACCAGCGGCGCAGCTACTATCGTCTCGTTGAAGGAAAACAATATCGACACCCTTATATTCGGCGGAGATGACCTAGGAGATACGGCCTTCTTAGAAGTTTTCCCCGATGAGATCCAACAAGATACTCATTATCTGAATGATGTTTACGCCGCATCCCCGCTCATCTTTGACGTAGCCAGTGAAGAAGCCCAGCTCTTCAAAGAAAGATATGTCACCCGAACAAATAAAATCCCAACCTGGTTCTGCGCAACCAGTTACGATAGCGCCTTGATCGCTGTGCAAGCTATGATAGATGCCGGCATTAGTGCTGATCCCGCGCAACTCGATGCCGATCGTCAAAAGGTAAGGGATCAGCTTGCAAAGTACAATTCCCCCACTACCGCTGTTCCTGGCATCACCGGCAACCTGTTCTTTGACAAAACAAACGATGTTGTCCAACCTGCCGCGATCGGTATCTTCATCGATCAAAATTTCATTTCCGCCCCCATCCAAATCCAACTGGTTAAACACAATACCCAGGTAGACAACCTCACCCAATCATTCGCCCAGGCTGATCTTTTCTATATCAACGATCAGCCTGTTTATAAAACAAAAATCGTCTACGTCGGTACCGACATCAACGAATTCAGCCAGATCGACATAGATGACGAGCACATCTTCACGCTGGATTTTTATCTCTGGTTCCGATACACCGGCAATCTCGATATCGAAAACATCAAATTCGATAATGCCGAAGAACCTGTCGAACTCGAGCCCATCAAAACAGCTCAATATGGAGATGTTACTTACAAGCTCTATCGCGCCAAGGCCACCTTTTCAGGTTCCTATAACCTGTTCCAATATCCTTTTGATCGCCACAAACTGCGCATCAGCTTTCGCCACCCCGATTATGATCGTCACAAAGTTATCTTCGTGGCCGACCAGTTAGGCATGGGCGACATCAACAACACTGAAACACTCCTGGCCATCTTCAAACAATCCCGCGCCTTTGAACCCATCACTGACTGGTTCCCTGTCACCGGCAGCTTCTTCCAAGATGTAATTCACGAATATACCAACCGTGGTGATCCCACACTCTTCGGCCAAAAGCTCGATCTTCAATACTCACGCTTCAACATTACTGTCGAGGTTCGCCGCGATGTGGTACGCTTCCTTACCAAAACAATGTTGCCTCTGCTCTTCCTCATCACGCTTGCCTATCTCGGCTTCTTCTTGCCTGGCAACCAGTTCGAAGCCATCACGGGACTCATGACAGGTACCCTCTTAAGTGTGGTATTCTTCCACGTGGATCTCTCGGGACGCCTGCGTGTCGGCTACACCGTCATCCAAGATTACCTTTTCTACATCATCTACGGTATGCTCACAGTAGAACTCTTCCTCAGCATCATCGCCTGGCACAAACAAGACAATGAAAAAACTGTCAAAAGACTATTCTGGAGCATGCGCATCATCTATCCCCTGGCTATTTTCCTCGGCTCAGCCGTTGTACTGTGGGCTTTTAGGATTACCATATAGGAATACCGTAAAATAATAGGAAATCATGACAAAGAACCTGCACATCGTTCTCATTTTGAGCCTGCTTCCGTTTATTTGGGTTGCATGCGCTCCCAAAGCCGACCCCGCAAGCCTGATCGATCAGGTCGACCACGCCGTTGCAGCCACGGTTGCAGCCATTCCCACCTATACGCCTTATCCCCAGCCAACGTCATACCCCTCCCCAACTCCTATGCCACTGGCTGGTCTGTTCTGCGAATACCAATTCTGCATCGGGCATCCACCTGATGTAGCCTTTTTCGATGTCAGCGCGCAACGTAACCCGGCCTCGCCCAGCACTTACGGGCAAGGCATCCTGGCAGCCTTCAATGCCAATTTGTTCGTTGAGATCCTCTGGCAGCATGCCCCCGGCACCGCCGATCCGCAATTCTTGCTCGACTTAATCCTCGAACCTGAAGTGGACACGCGCACCGGCAACATGGACGTTAAGCTGATTCGAGATATGAACGTTTTATACACTCCCATAACGACCACCGCCACAGACGTGCTTCCAAACGGCGGTGCAGGTGCATGGACTTGTGGCGATCGCGTGTTCGCCTGGAAAGCTTACACAGCGCAGGAAGGACAAGCTGCCCTCCTTTTTGAAGAAGCAATCCAAAGATTTCAGTGCTCAAGATAACCGCCTCGCGCATTCTAGGCAATCAAAATGCAACCTTGTTCATATCTATAAAAGAAGTCTGCATTTCATATCAAAACGATCTGAGCTTACTCTCCTATTGCTTTCCCTTCGCCTCATCCCAAAGTGCATCCATCTCTTCCAGAAGCATATCTGAAAGCGAGCGTCCCTGTTCCTTTGCCCCCTTTTCTACAAAGGCAAAGCGATTTTTAAATTTCAAATTGGTCCCACGCAACGCTGATTCGGCATCGACTTTTTTCCAACGCGCCAGGTTGACCAGCACAAAAAATAAATCACCAATTTCCTCTGCTAGTTCATCCTCGTTCGTCGCCTTCTTGATTTCCTGGATTTCCTCTACTACCTTATCCAAAACACCCTCTACCACTGGCCAATCAAATCCCACGCGGGCAGCCCGATCTTGATACTCTTGAGCCTGAGTCAAAGCAGGCAGCGCCAACGGGACACCATCGAGCAAGCCTTTTTCCTTCTCCTTGCCTTTGGCCTTCCGTTCTGCTTCCTTCAGCCTTTCCCAATTTTGCAATACGCCATCGACTTCAGTCAACGCCAAATTCCCAAAAACATGCGGATGCCGTCGTACAATTTTGTCATAAATGTTTTTGATAAGAGAATTTATCGTAAAACTACCCTCTTCATTAGCAATTTGTGCATGCAACACAATTTGTAACAACAAATCACCGAACTCCTCCTGCATGCCATCTTTTTCGTCTGCATCAATTGCAGACAATGCTTCGTAAGTTTCCTCAAGTAAATGTGTCCGCAAGGATTGATGTGTCTGTTCACGATCCCAGGGGCAGCCATCTGGTGCCCGTAAATGCGCTACGATTTCTTGGAAAGCCTCGAAAGACGTTCCCTCCCCTAGCGGCGGAACATATAAGCTCGTCAACAAACCGATGTATTCAGAACGGTCGATTTCATATAACTTCAAATCTTCAACAAGCTCATCCTTCGTCCCAGCAGCATGAACAAGCCGTACCGGATGTTGATCAGGATACGCTGTGTTCAAAGTCATCTTGACCTCGGATGCCACCAACCGCGAATACAGTTGCGCCACCAAAACGGGAATATCTGGTGGGAATGCCGGAACATGCGCCACTGAAAGTTCCATTGCGTCGAAGAGCGTGATGCGCGGATATGGGTCAAGATGCAGGGCAGAGAAGGTAGGCTCCAAGAACGAGAGGCCTTCTATGATAATGGTAGCAAGCCCTTCATCGCGTGCGAGGCGGGCAATCTTCGGGCAGGTGGTTTCCGCCACAAAAGGGTGCCCAGGCACGGCATAAACTACGCCTTGTGGACGGCGTGCTAACTCAAGTACCTTTTCAACAATAGAGTCATATACCTGGTCAAAAGTATCCCCATTCTCATACAGGTCATCAAAAGAATGGATACTGAGCTTTGATGGCAATGCACTGACGGTTGGATGCTGACGGGTGCGCAGCCAAATTTCATCCGTAGACGATAACACTTCCCAAGCTTCACGCGTTAATTGATCGGGGTTTCCAGGGCCAAGCCCAAGCAGGGTAATTCCAGGCATAGTTTCTCCAAAGTTAAAGCAAAACGCAATGCGTGCACGCGAGTGTAACACGCATTACGTTTGAGTGTGTAATGATAGAAAGATTTAGCGTTTGGTGTAGGTCGGGGCCTTGCGAGCGCCTTTGAGACCTGGCTTCTTGCGTTCCTTGACGCGTGCGTCACGAGTCAGGAACCCACCCTTACGCATGGTGGGAACCCAGTCTGGGTTCATTTTGACTAATGCGCGTGCAAGTCCAAGTTTCACCGCATCAGCTTGACCAGTGACACCACCGCCTTTAACCAGCACAGTGATATCATATTTTGCACGCTCTTCGCCAGTTGCAGAAAGGGGGCCCAAGATGCTTTCCAGATCGCCCAGGCGAGGGAAGTACACTTCGCCTTCCTTCTCATTGACAATTAAACGACCTTCACCGCTCATAACTCGAACGCGTGCAGTACTGGCCTTGCGACGGCCAATGCCTTCAAAATACTGAACAGCCATAATTCTTTACCGTTTCCTTTCTACGCCAGCGGTTCGGGCTTTTGCATCCCGTGGGGATGATCAGGGCCAGCATAGACTTTCAAGCGTTTCAACACCGAACGACCCATGCGGTTGTGGGGTAGCATACCCCAAACAGCAGCACGCATGACACGATCAGGAAATTTCTTCAGTTGATCGCGCAGCGAGATGGATTTCAAACCACCCGGATAACCGGAATGGCGATAATACATCTTGGAATCTTTTTTGCTGGTGGTCTTTGTACCAGTCACACTTACGCGCTCGGCGTTGATTACCACTACATAGTCACCCATCTCCACGCCAGGCGTGAAAGTCGGTTTGTGTTTACCAAGCAAAACTGCAGCAACACGGGTGGCAAGACGGCCCAGGTTCTGGCCATTGGCGTCTACCACAAACCATTTGCGGTCAATTTCGCTAGCTTTCGGATAGTACGTTTTGTACACTTTCGTCTCTCCGTTTCATTTATTCAATATGACCAAGTGACATCTCAGGTGGATAAGCGACCTCAACGAGCGTCAACCCATGCGCAGGAGCTAATCCTGATGGGAGTTCGCTTCGTTCCAATCTCTCGGCTTGCCCGGCTAAAGAGCGAGCAACAGCCTCCACTGAAATTTTTCCTTGCGCAACGGCCACCTGGACGAAGACCAGCCTGCGCACCATACGGTACAAAAAGGCATTGGCCTGCACATCATAGCGCCATTCGTCGTCTTTTACCTGCCAGGAGCTGCTCATCACAGTCCGCACGGTGTTGCCTCCGGCCCGGGGCGGGGTGCCGTAAGAAGCAAAATCGTGCTGACCGACGAACAGCGGGGCTACTTTTTGCAACTCATTGCCATCTATCTTCGGCCAAACGCGCCACGCGGACTTCTCACGCAATGGATCGCGTACTTGCTGGCAGAATAAACGATAACGATAACTTCGAGATGTCGCATCAAAGCGCGGGTGAAAATTCGGCGGAGCGATTCGCACATCCCTTGCAGCCATATCAGCGGGCAGATTGGCGTTCATCGCGCGAAGCAAATCTCCGTCAGCGTGACCCCAGTCCAAGTCAAATGAAGCAACCTGACCGGTAGCATGAACGCCTGTGTCCGTTCGCCCAGCCAATAAAGCTGAACGTTCAGACCATCCTAACTTGCGCAATGCCTTTTCCAGCTCGCCCTGCACCGTTCTGAATTTTGCCTGCCGCTGACTCCCGACAAAGTCGGTGCCATTGTAGGCAAGGATCACTTGGTAACGTGCCATTTAGCCATCAGCTTCAGCAATTGCACTGAGCGCCGACTGCTACTTACAACTATTCTTCCACTAACTCAAGAATGACCATCTCGGCTGAATCACCCATACGGGGTCCCAGCTTGAGCACGCGCGTATAACCACCCGGGCGGTTTGCAAACCGCGGGGCAATTTCGTCAAAGAGACGCTGGTTCAGACGATTATCACCCAAACGGGAGGCTACCAATCGCTGCGCCTGTACCTTCTCAGCATCCGTGCTTTCGATGCTGTTGCGTGCAATGGTAATGAGTTTTTCGGCTTCGCCACGGATCGCAGCTGCTTTCGCGCGCGTTGTGCGAATCCGCTCGTGGGCAAAAAATTGTTTAATAAGATTTCGACGCAACGCAATACGAGCTGCCTTGGTGCGTCCTAGTTTATAACCTGCTACTTTGTGTCGCATTATAAATTACTCCGCAGAAGTGGTTTCCGTTTCGTCGTCTTTCAGATAGCCTTTTTCAACCATCTTCTGACGCAGTTCATCCAGGCTCTTTTCGCCGAAGTTGCGGATGGACATGACAGCAGTATCGCCCTTCTCGAGCAGATCCAGCACGTCACCAACCGTAGTGATACCTGTGCGTTTAAGTGAGTTGAAGACACGTACCGAGAGATCAAGAGCCTCGACCGGGGTTTCAGCCACTTCGCTTGTTAGTCGCGAGCCTGGAGTTTCAGGTTCCACCGGTACAGCAAGGGTTTCTTCACTAACTCCGGCCATAAAACGCAGGTGGTCAATCAGCATCTTGGCAGCAGCGCTCAAAGCTTGCTCGGGGCCATAAGTGCCATCCGTCCAGATTTCCAAAACTAGCTTGTCGTAATTGGTGCTTTGACCCACACGGGCAGAAGTTACTTCCCAATTGACACGCTTGACCGGGCTAAAAATCGCGTCCACAGGCAACTCACCAATAGGCATATGCCCACCGCGCTCATTCGCAGGTGAATAGCCACGTCCACGCTCAACTGTGAATTCAAGGTCTAGCTTGGTCTTGTTGTCATCAACAGTAAATAGATAAAGTTCCGGATTGACAATCTCTACTTCCGCCGGGCAAATAATGTCGGCAGCAGTGACCGTCCCTTCACCACGCACTTCGAGGTGCATGCGCGTGCTGTCCACGCCATCCAACTTGATGCGCAACTGTTTAACTTGCAATGTCACCTGAATGACATCTTCGCGCACACCAGGAATATCGCTGAATTCATGCAGTACATCAGCAATTCGGATGGAAGACACAGCCGCGCCTTCTAATGAAGAAAGCAATACACGACGTAGAGCATTTCCAAGCGTCACACCATAACCGCGTTCGAGCGGACTGATGATGAATTTGCCATAATTGCGCGCTTCTGCTTCACGTTCAATCGTCGGCATTACCATATTTGTGATACCCGTCACGGTTCACCTCTCCCTATCTTAGCAGAACATGTGCTGGTCGTTGATAGTACGTTGACCAGCACCCAGTAGACTAGCGTCGTGAGTAGTACTCAACGATGAGCTGTTCGTTTAGGTTGCCATCGATTTCAGCACGCTCGGGCAGACGCTGGACAACACCAACCATTTTCTTGATGTCACGTTCCAACCATTCCGGAGCTGTGCGAGACTCAGCAAGCTTACCCAATTCCGAAAAATAGGTCAGGTCTCGTGAGCCTTCACGGATAGCGATCTCATCGCCATCTTTGAGCAACATTGACGGTACATCTGTTCGACGGCCATTTACTATGAAGTGGCCATGAGTAACTAATAAACGCGCCTGTGCTCGACTGGAAGCAAATCCAAGACGATAGATAACATTGTCTAGGCGGGATTCCAAAATCTGCAATAGATTCAAACCCGTCAAGCCGCGACGTTTGAGAGAAACCCTATAATAGCGACGGAACTGACGTTCCATCAAGCCATAAACTCGACGCGCACGCTGCTTGGCACGTAATTGACGAGCATAATCAGATTCACGGCCACGGTTGCGGCCACCACCACGGCTTGCCATACGCCCATGTTGACCAGGGGCAAAATCACGCTTTTCAAACGAACACTTCGGAGTGAAGCAACGATCGCCCTTTAGAAATAATTTTTCACCTTCACGCCGGCAAAGTTTACATACCGGTCCAATTCTTTTTGACATAGAGTTCTATCCTCACACCAAAATTAAACGCGGCGCTTCTTCGGAGGCCGGCAACCATTATGCGGAACCGGTGTAATATCCGAAATCGAGCGCACCTTCATACCAGCCGCCTGTACTGCACGAATGGCATTTTCGCGACCAGGCCCAGGCCCTTTTACAAAGACATCTACTTCCTGGACACCCAGATTTTGAGCAGCTTTGATAGCCTGCTCAGCGGCCAAGCGCGAAGCAAATGGTGTGCTCTTGCGAGAGCCTTTAAAACCTACTGAACCGGAACTACCCCAAGCTACTGTATTACCCTGCAAATCGGTTACGGTTACAATGGTGTTATTGAACGATGCAAAGATATGTACCTGCCCGGAAGACAGGCTGCGCTTTGCCTTTTTGGCACCGCCCGCGCGGCGCGCTGAACGAACACTTTGAGCCATGTTGCCTCTCTATCCTTGTTATTTGGTCGCACCACGACGACGTCCGCGACCGGCCACTGTCTTCTTCGGGCCTTTGCGGTGACGGGCATTGGTACGGGTACGTTGTCCACGCACCGGCAGATTACGACGATGACGCAGGCCACGATAACACCCAATTTCCACTAAGCGTTTTATGTTCATCTGAACAGAGCGACGCAAGTCACCTTCAACAACGTAATTTTTAGAAATATATTCGCGCATTGCAGCAGCATCGGCCTCAGTCAGATCCTTAACACGCGTATCAGGATCAACATTGGTTTCCGCTAAAATCTGGCGCGCACGAGCAGGCCCAATACCAAAAAGATAGGTCAGGCCAATTTCAACCCGCTTGTTGCGGGGTAGGTCAACGCCTTCAATTCTTGCCATAATTCACACTATCCCTGTCGTTGTTTGTGCTTAGAATTTTCGCAGATTATGTACAATCTGCCTTTGCGCCGTACAACTCTACACTTAGCGCAGCGTTTTCTAATGGATGGTGAGACTTTCATTAGATCAAATCTCCTTACTCAATTCCAAGGCTGTCAGTGCAGCCAAAGGTTTTATTATACTATTTCCTTTATTATCCGTCCAGAAAAACAGCAGCCTGCTTCCGGTGCTAAAGGACAGTCAGGACGAGAGGATCGCCTTCGGTGACTGCTACACTATGTTCAAAGTGTGCGGTCAATGATCCATCCGCAGAGACAACAGTCCACTGGTCAGATAAGACGCGCGTGGCGGAGGTTCCCACCAAAACCATTGGTTCAAGCGCAATAGTCATTCCCGGGCGAAGAGGTAAACCGCGACCAGCTACCCCATAGTTGGGCACTTGCGGCCCTTCATGCATTTGCCGCCCGACACCGTGACCAGTATATTCGCGCGTCACGTGAAAGCCACGGCTTTCCACGTATTGCTGTATCGCCGCCGATACATCTCCGATGCGATTGCCGGGCCGCATTTTATCAATAGCAGCCTGCAAGGAACCTTCTGTTGTATCAAGCAACTCCTGAGCCTGAGATGAAATCTCTCCTACTCCGGCCGTAAATGCCGAGTCGCCCACAAAGCCATTGAGCACGGTACCACAATCAACTGAGACAATGTCACCGATTTTGAGTTTTCGTTTCTTGCTCGGGATGCCGTGCACCAACTCTTGATTGATACTGACCGTGATCGAAGCCGGGAACGGTGGGTGACCGTATCCTTTGAACGGCGATATACATCCGTGTTTCCGCAGCACATTCTCAGCAGCCGCGTTGAGGTCGGCTGTGGTCACACCGGGTTGTAAAAGTTCTTTGACGGCCGCTAGTGCCATCGCATTAATCTTGCCTGCTTCACGCATATTTTCAATTTCAGCAGGACTTTTCACATGTATCTGGCGTTCCCAACTCATTCTAAAATTACTTCTTCAAACGCCATAACTAGCGCATCTGTTACTTGCTCTATTGATTGTGCTCCATCAATTTCCACTAGCTTGCAACACTCGCGATAATAAGAAATGAGTGGAGAAGTTTGATCGAGATATACTTGAATTCGACGAGCAACAGTTTCTTCCTTGTCATCATCTCGCTGATAGAGCTCAGAGCCATCCAGATCACATATTCCGGGTTCCTGTGGTGGGTTGAACGTCACGTGAAACACATGTCCATTCGCACGGCAGGTTCGGCGCCCGGATAAACGCTTAACCAAAACCGTTTCAGGTGCAACAATATATGGCACTGCATTCACTTCACCATCGAACTCAACAAGCATTTGCTTGAGCGCATCTGCTTGTGTGGGGGTCCGAGGAAACCCATCGAGAATCGCGCCAGCCTCACAGTCCGGACGAGAGAGACGCTCACGAATCATCGAAATGGTCACATCATCCGGCACCAACTCGCCCTTTTTTATTATTGATTGGGCAAGTTGTCCGAGTTCGGTTTGATTTTTTATATTTTCACGGAACAGGTCACCTGACGATATATGAGCCAAGCCGGTTTTCTCAGCCAAGATTTTGGCTTGCGTTCCTTTTCCAACGCCCGGAGGGCCAAGCATCACAAAGTAGGTCGCCATGTTCTTTTCTCTTAGCGCACGAGCAATGAATCTTGATAACCGTGCATCTTAAGTTCAGCGTCAATATTCATGAAAGTATCACGCACGACGCCGACAACAATGAGCAAGCCTGCCGAAGAGACCAGGAAAATGCCTGCACTTCCTGCGGTGACCGGAAGGAGCAATTGCATCAAGAAAGGCATGATCGCCACCAACCCCAGGAAAAACGCGCCTGGCAAGGTGATACGACGCTGCACGCGGGTCAAATATTTCTGAGTGGCTGGACCGCGGTTCACTCCAGGAATTTGGGCGCCTTGCTTTTTTAAGTTTTCGCCATAATTCTGTTGTGCAAAGAGCACATCAGTATAGAAAAAGGCGAATACAACCACAAATAGGAAATAGATCAACCAGTACCCCCAGGAGTTGATGCCGCTGGGGTTGAAGAAGCTCTGCGTACTGACAGCCAGGTTTCTGACCCATTCTGTTCCAGAGTTCTGGAAGTAACTGGCAACGATTGCCGGGAATTGTAATAACGCGCTCGCAAAAATGAGTGGAATCATGCCAGCCAGATTGACCCTCAAAGGCAAGGTTCCTTTGACCGGCATAGACATACGATTGCCCACGCGGCGACCAGGATACATCACAGGTACATTGCGTTGCCCTTGTTGAACAATGACAATCGCAAAGATTGTTGCAACGATCACAAAAAGAGTGATAGCTAACAGCAGCCAGCGATTTTGTTCATCAGCCATGACAATGCGAATGTTATTTGGTATCTGCGCCACAATACCCGCAAAGATAACCAGGGAAAGCCCTTGTCCACGAATACCAAATTCGGAGATTAATTCACCCAACCAGATGGCAAACATTGTCCCAGCCGTCATGGCTAACAACACTGTGATAGATGGCAACAAGGCTGCACCTGAAAAACCAAAGGTGATAATTGGCTGTTGTGCAAGTGAATTAATAATATTGATCTGCCCTATCGCCGATAAAGCAGCCATCGGCACTGCCAAGTAGTAAGTCCATTTTTCCATCCACTTACGGCCCTCGCGCGGATCATCTTCCATACGCTGTTGAAGAGCAGGGATAATCGGTGTAAGCAGTTGCAAAATAATCTGGGCAGTAATGTAAGGATAAACGCCCATTGCAAGGATCGAGAAACGCGAAACCGTACCACCGGAGAGCAAATCCAGGAATCCCAGAAAGCTACCTTGCGCTGAGGCGCTCTGAGTAAACGCACGCAATGCATCTGTATCCACACCTGGTGCAGGTACATTGGCAGCCAGACGGTACACCGCCAATAAGCCTAATGTGATCAGGAGTTTTCGACGGATATCAAAAGATTTCCAAAGATAACGCCATCCCGAGAAGGTGGTTTTCATTTAGTTTCTCCTCACCTCAATTACTAACCGATCGTTTCGACACTGCCGCCAGCCTTTTCGATCTTGGCTTTGGCATTCGCGCTAACACGGTGTACGCGTACCTTGAGAGCGACTTTCAAATCGCCTCTTCCCAAAATAACAACCGGCTTCCGTGTATCCCGAAGCATTCGTGCAGCATCAAGCGATTCTGGAGTCACATCTGCATTTGCTTTGAAGACTTCGCTTAACTGGTCAATATTGACTTCGTTGTACTCCACCCGGTTGATGGGTGTAAATCCTTTACCGCGCATAAACGGTAAACGGCGGAAGAACGGTAAATTACCACCCTGGCGATACAAATTTCCGCCTGAGCCAGAGCGTGACCTTTGTCCATTCATGCCGCGGCCAGCGGTCTTGCCTTGCCCAGCCGAAATACCGCGTCCAACGCGCTTACGATTTTTTTTAGCGCCCGAATTGGGCACGAGATCGTGTAGTTTCATCGTCCGTTCCTACTCTTCTACCTTAATCAAATGACTGATTTTGTCGAGCATGCCACGTACCGTGGGAGAATCATTGTGCTCAACGGTCTGGTTCATACGGCTTAGTCCTAACGCACGAACAGTTGCCTTTTGATCTTTTTTATAACCAATCGGGCTCTTTACCAACGTTATGCGCAGAGCTTTGCCTGCAGCTTTCTTAGGCATTCTGTTTCCTCCGTTCCCAGAAGGGCAACAACTCTTCTGCCTTCTTACCGCGCCGAATGGCTTCTTGCTGCGGAGATTTCAGATTATCCAGTGCACTAAAGGTGGCCATTACCACGTTCAACACGTTAGCGCTCCCCATAGATTTAGTGAGAATATCACGCACACCGGCTACTTCCAGAACTGCGCGCACACCACCTGCGGCAATAACACCTGTACCGGGGGAAGCGGGCTTAAGCAAAACGCGCGCACCTGCCACCTTGCCAACAATCTCGTGTGGAATGGTAGTGCCAGACAGGTTCACAGTTCGAAGATTCTTGCGAGCGCGGTCAGATGCCTTACGCATTGCATCCGGTACAGCATTCGCTTTACCAATCCCCATACCAATATTTCCGCGCTTATCACCAGTTACAATCGTCACACGGAATTGGAAGCGACGACCACCTTTAACCACTTTTGCAACACGAGCAATTTCAATTACGCGTTCCTCAAATTGTTCTTCAAATTGCTCCTGATCTAAATTCTTAAAATTCGCCATATCGTTCTCCACGCTGCCTAGAACTGCAATCCATTTTCACGTGCGCCATCCGCCAAAGCCTTAACACGGCCCATATAGCGAAAGCCACCACGATCAAAGACAACCGACGTGACGCCCTTGCTTTTTGCACGATCCGCCACAGTCTGCCCAACCAATTTTGCCTGTTCAGTTTTGTTCAGGCCTTTCATTTTCTTGCGCAATTCACTATCAACAGAGGAAGCTGCAACCAGCGTATGACCAGACTGATCATCAATTACCTGTACATAGATCTCTGTGATGCTGCGAAACACATTTAATCGCGGGCGTTCCGGAGTGCCAATAACGTGCTTGCGAACACGAGCATGTCGACGAATGCGCGCAACAGACCGATTCTTATGAGCCATAGCTACCCGATACCTTTCCCGGCTTTACCAGCCTTGCGACGGATATATTCACCCGAATAGCGGATACCTTTGCCGTGATAGGGTTCCGGTGGACGCACCTTGCGTACATTGGCCGCAATCTGTCCAACAAGTTCTTTATCGTAGCCCAACACCTTAATCTGGCGTGTCTTTGCATCCGCTTCGAAGCTAACACCTTCGGGCGGTTCCATTTCAACCGGATGCGAATAGCCGACATTCAAAACCAGATTTTTACCATTCAATTCGGCGCGATAGCCAACACCTTCTACTTCCAGCACAACTTCAAAGCCTGTGCTCACACCGTAAACCATATTTGCAAGTACTGCGCGGGTGGTTCCATGTAATGCGCGCTCGGCAGGAGCATCAGACTTACGCTCAACTGTAATTATGTTCCCATCCATCTTGATGCCGATGAGCGGAGAAAATGTCCGCTTCAACTCACCTTTGGGACCTTTTACGTGAACGTTTGAGCCCTTGATATCTACCTGCACACCGCCTGGAACTTCTACCGGCATGCGTCCAATTCGAGACACTTCTTACCTCCTGCCTACCAAACTTTGCAAAGGATTTCGCCACCAACACCCAACTGGCGGGCGCGTTGTCCTGTCATCACGCCTTTGGGCGTAGATAAAATCGCAATACCAATGCCAGAGAGCACCCAGGGAATATCCTGTCTCTTTGTGTAGATGCGGCGGCCAGGCTTACTCACACGCTCAAGACCGCTGATAACGGGTCGTCGCTCACGACGCTCGCCAACATATTTGATCTTGACACGTAAAACTTTGAAACCATCTCGTTCGCCATCAGCTACTTCAAAATTCTCGATGAAGCCTTCTTCCTTCAAAATCCTGGCGATTTCCGCCTTGATCTTGGAATTCGGCATTGCTACCTGAGAGTGACCAGCCATCACGCCATTGCGGACGCGAGTCAGCATATCAGCAATAGGATCTGTAAAACTCATGCTTTTACCTCCACCCGTCTACCAGGATGACTTCGTTACGCCAGGGATCTTCCCCTGCAAAGCCAATTCACGGAAGCAAATTCGACATAAGGCGAAGCGGCGCATATACCCGCGTGGGCGCCCGCAACGCTGACATCGGTTTCGTACCTGGACGACGTGCCGTCGTCGTAATTCACGATAGTGCATGCATTTTTTTGCCATATTTACGCTTCCTTCTTGAACGGCATTCCAAGCAAGCCTAACAAAGCACGTGCCTGGTCATCTGTCTTAGCTGAAGTTACGATCGTAACTTCCATGCCACGCAGCTTGTCAATTTTGTCATAATCAATTTCCGGGAAAATCAACTGATCCTGCAGGCCCAAGGTGTAATTTCCACGGCCATCAAAGGCATTTGCTGAAACACCACGGAAGTCACGCACGCGCGGCAAAGCAACGTTTAGCAGGCGATCAAGAAAAGCCCACATGCGCTCTCCGCGCAGGGTAACTTTGGTGCCAATAACAACATTTTCACGCAACTTGAAAGCTGCAATACTCTTGCGCGATTTTGTTAAAACAGGCTTCTGACCGACAATTTGAGTCAAGTCCGAAACAGCGGATTCAAGCACCTTGGGTTCAGCCATAGCTTCTCCCAAACCAATATTGACCACAACCTTTTCGATGCGCGGTACCTGCATCACGTTCTTGAAATTAAATTCTTTGAACAGAGCGGGCGCAACCTCTTTTTGATATTGTTCTTGCATTCGGTTCATATCTAATGCTCCACAAGCTAGTCAATCATAGCTTCGCATTTTTTGCATACTCGGTGAGCCCCTTCTTCATCACGCTGTACGTTGACACGCGTGGGCTCTCCGCATTTCGGGCATACTAACATCACATTTGAAATGTGCATCTTGCCTTCAAACTGGATACGGCCAGGGTTGATCTGCCTGCCTGCCTGAGTTTGAACCTGGCGCTGATGCTTAGTGCGGATGTTGACACCTTGTACAACAACACGATCTTCATCCGGCAAAACGTTGATCACCTCGCCACGTTTTCCTTTATCTTCAAGGCGCCCGCTGATCACTTCAACAGTATCACCTTTGCGAATTTTGACTCTCATTCTTTCACGCTCCCACGCTGTCCTAAATTGCTTCCGGGGCCAGCGATACGATCTTTACAAAGCCTTTTTCGCGCAATTCACGAGCTACAGGGCCAAAGATACGGCTGCCTCTCGGATTTTTGCCGTCAGTGTCCAATATAACCGCAGCATTGTCGTCAAAGCGGATGTGTGAGCCATCATCTCGACGCCACTCTTTTGACACGCGCACAATCACTGCCCGAACTACTTCGCTCTTCTTGACAGCGCCCTGCGGCGTAGCCGATTTAACGGTAGCAACCACAACGTCGCCAATGGAACCGTATCGCCGTTTTGAGCCGCCAAGTACCTGAATGACAAGTAATTCGCGTGCACCTGAGTTATCGGCCACTTTTAGACGAGATTCTTTCTGAATCATGGCCTATTCCTCGGTACTTTCTTCAGGGTTGACATCCACGCTGGCATCAACCCCAGCATCTTCTGTACGAATTTCACGCTTGATGATGCTTTCTACTACCCAGTGTTTTTCACGCGAAATCGGTTTCGAGGCAACAAGCTTCACCTGATCACCAATCTGGCAATCCAGTTCATCATGCGCTTTAACACGCTTGCTGGAATGTACAATTTTTTTGTACAGCGGATGTCGGTATTTGCGAGAGATTTCAACCACAACGGTTTTGGTCATCTTGTTGCTAGTAACGACACCTGTCATACGACGACGATTGTTCATGCTTCACCTTCTGCTTCAGCCATCTGCTCGCGCAGGATGGTTTCCATGCGGGCAATATCACGACGGACAATGCGCAAACGGCTGGTATCAGTCAGCTGGCCAGTCACTTGTTGAAAGCGGAGTTTCATCAACTCTTCGCGGGCATCGGACAGCCGGGACTTAATTTCTTCTGGATTAAGAGCACGGATCTCACTGGACTTCATGCCTGCTCTCCTGCTTCATCATGACGTGCTACGATCTTGGTTTTGATCGGGAATTTATACTGTGCAAGCTTCAACGCCGAGAGAGCAATATCTGCAGGCAAACCGCCGACTTCAAACATGATACGGCCTGGTTTCACGGTAGCAACGTAATACTCCACACTGCCTTTACCTTTTCCCATACGAGATTCAGCCGCCCTCTGTGTATACGGTTTGGCCGGGAAAATGCGGATCCAAACCTTACCGCGGCGTTTCATTTCACGTACAATAGCGCGACGTGCGGCTTCAATCTGACGGGCCGTAATCCAACCTGGCTCCAGTGCCTGAAGACCAAATTCACCAAAAGACACTTGCGCACCACGCAAAGCCTTTCCTCTCATCCGGCCACGCATTTGCTTGCGCCATTTTACACGTTTTGGCATCAACATAGCAACTAACCTCTTTTCATAGACAATCAGGCAGCGCGGCCTACTTGCTCACGTACACGCCTTCTGTCGTATCGACTTTTTCTTCCACTTCGGGCACTGACTCGCCCGTATATATCCAAACTTTAACACCAATCGCGCCGTAAGTGGTCACCGCGTTTGCATGAGAAAAATCGATTTTCGCGCGGAGTGTCTGCAAAGGCACGCGCCCATCGCGCAACCAAACCGTGCGAGCCATTTCTGCACCTGACAAACGACCACTTACCATGATTTTGATTCCTTGCGCGCCAGAGCGCATCGCTTGCTGGATAGCTCGTTTCATAGCACGGCGATAACTGATGCGCCGCTGTAGTTGATCTGCAATATTCAACGCTACCAACCTTGCATCTACATCTGGCGAGTCGATCTCTTTGATATCCAAATCTACTTTTTTGCCAATCAAAGTTTCCAAAGCTGCGCGAATCTTTTTCACAGATTCACCCTTACGGCCAATAAGGACACCTGGCTTAGCAGTGTATATGGCAACACGAATTTTTCCTGGAAATCGTTCGATTTCAACGCGTGAAACGCCCGCGCGGTCTTTTAGTACGGGTTCAGGCATCTCCCTGCGCAATTTGCGTACATTTTCCAAATAAGCAGCCCCGCCTTTAGAAGCGACACCCATCAGCAAACTACGTACAGCCAAGTCCTGGTGTAACTGTTCACGATATTGCGCTCCCTCAGCAAACCAACGTCCCTGCCAGGTTTCATTTACGCCCAGGCGCATACCTATTGGATGAACTTTACGTCCCATAATTACTCCTTAGGAATACTTTCTTATCCCGGTTATGCGCTACGCTCGCGCAAAATAACAGTGACATGTGATGTGCGGCGTAAAATCGGCTTAAAGCGACCACGCGCACCAAAACGACGCCAACGACGAGTGGGAGCCTCATCGGCAAAAATCGTAGCGACATACAAATCATCGCGACTGATGCCAAGATTCTCTTCCGCGTTCGAAACGGCAGAAGCCAGCAACTTGCGAACTGGGTGTGCAGCCCGTTTCTGAACAAAGCGCAACATCTCTAACGCCTCAACTACATCCTTACCACGCACCATGTCCACTACTAAACGGACCTTTTGAGCCGAAAGGGGAAGAAAGCGTAATTTTGCTTGTATATCCGGCATAGCTTCCTCTACTTCTTCTCCGCTAGATGGCCGCGGAAAGTTCGCGTCGGTGCAAATTCACCCAGGCGATGACCAACCATATTTTCCGTAATGTAAATTGGCACATGACGACGGCCATCATGGACAGCAATCGTATGTCCCACCATCTGGGGGAAAATTGTGCTGGCGCGACTCCAGGTACGAATAACTTTCTTCTCACCCTTCTGGTTCATCGCCTCAATTTTCTTAAGCAGTTTCGGCTCAATAAATGGGCCTTTTTTCAACGAACGTGACATATCTGCTTACCTCATCTACTCTCAGCGCCTAGCGACTCTTTTTGCTTCGACGGCGCACAATATATTTATCCGTCTGTTTATTACGGCGGGTCTTATAACCCAGGGTTGGTTTACCCCATGGGCTCTTCGGCCCTGGGAGACCAATCGGTTGACGCCCTTCACCGCCACCATGGGGATGGTCGCGGGGGCTCATTGCTGATCCACGCACCGTTGGGCGAATACCCATATGACGTTTACGTCCAGCTTTACCCAACTTGATATTGCCATGATCTACATTACCAATCTGCCCAATGGTGGCATAGCATGTCTGGCGAACCAAGCGCACTTCGCCAGATGGCATCCGAATTTGTGCAAAGTCACCTTCTTTGGCCAGCAACTGAGCTGAACTGCCCGCTGAGCGTACCATTTGGCCACCCTTGCCTTCGCGCAACTCAATATTGTGGATGGTTGTACCAACAGGAATGCTGGAAATCGGCAGAGCATTACCCGAGCGTATTTCTGCGCTGGGTCCCGACATCACTGTATTACCAACCTTCAAACCAAGTGGCGCAATAATATAACGTTTCTCGCCATCAGCGTAATGCAACAAAGCCAAACGAGCTGTACGATTAGGATCATACTCAATTGTTGCAACCTTCGCAGGAATACCTCGCTTATCGCGTTTGAAGTCAACAATGCGAATACGTCGACGATGTCCGCCACCACGATGGCGAACTGTCACATGGCCATGCACATTTCGGCCACCCTGCTTACGCAGCGGCAACAGTAATGAGCGTTCAGGCCTGGATTTAGTAATTTCTTCAAAGGTATGCCCCGTCATTCCACGTTGACCAGGAGTTACCGGTTTGTATTTCTTTACAGGCATTACTGCACCCCTTCAAATATTTCTAGGGTTTCCCCTTCCGCCAGGGTAATGATCGCCTTCTTATAACCAGGACGACGTACCAGAAGTCGGCGGCTGCGAGCGCGACGGCCACGCTTGGCGGGGGCATTTATAATATTTACTCGCACCACATTCACATCAAACAATGTTTCAACCGCATCCTTCACCATCGTTTTGGTAGCTTTATTAGCCACTACAAAAGAATATTGGTTCAGACTGCTAGATTGATAACTTGTTTTCTCAGTGACCAACGGGCGGATAAGCACATCATAAATTGTTGTCATGATTACTCTCCTATCCCAAATGTGCCTTTATGGCATCAAGAGCCTTGAGCGGCATAATAACCTTGTCATATCCAAGTAAATCGCGGATATTCAAGTAACCAGCCAACAAAACCTTGGCGTCAGCAAGGTTATTTGCCGACCGCATGACTACATCATAAGACTGATCTTTTTCAGCCATCAGAACTAAGGTACTTGCACCACCAACAAGCTTGCCCAGGGCATCAGCCATCAACCGCGTTTTGGACTCAGCCAGCGCTACGTCTTCTACGATAACGATGCCTGCTTCCGCTGCTTTGGCCGATAACGCCGATCGAAGCGCTGCACGGCGCATCTTCTTAGGCATTGCCTGTTCATAACTGCGTGGCCGAGGGGTATGCACACGACCTCCGCCTTTCCACTGCACAGCGCGGGTTGAACCTTGGCGGGCACGACCAGTCCCCTTTTGACGCCACGGTTTACGACCACCACCAGCCACTTCGCTGCGCGTCTTGGTCTTATGGGTACCCAGGCGCGCATTTGCCATCTGACGAACATATGCCTGGTGCATCAAATCAACATTAATCGGCGCCTCGAAGACAGCCGCAGGCAATTCGACCTGCTTCACCTTCTTGCCTTCCATGTCGAAAACGTCTACTTTCATCGCTTTCATACTCCATTCATAGCGCCTATTGTTTGCGCGCCTCTTTAATCATGATCAAGCTGCCTTTTGGTCCAGGAACAGATCCACGCACACCAAGCAAATTGCGCTCAGTATCCACAAGAACAACTTGAAGTGCCTGCACAGTCACACGCGCATTGCCCATATGCCCAGGGCTGCGTGAGCCCTTGTATACACGACCAGGCGTAGTACCCGCACCTCGCGAACCCGGCGCCCGCTGGCGATCAGATTGGCCATGTGTTTTTGGCCCACCACGGAATCCGTAGCGCTTCACGCCGCCAGCAAAGCCTTTACCTTTACTGGTACCAATCACATCCACGCGCTCACCAACAGCGAATGTTTCAACAGTCACTTTTTCGCCGACATTGATTTCTGAATTTTTAGTGCGGAATTCGCGTAAGATGCGCAGCGGGGGGATTTCATTGGCCTTGAGATGCCCTAGTTCACCACCTGTCAATCGCTTGGGGTTAATCTCGCCAAAACCGAGCTGAATCGCCGAGTAGCCTTCCTTTTCAGGACGGCGAACTTGCGTAACATAACATGGCCCAGCTTCGATAAGCGTCACAGGGTTTGCAACGCCATTTTCATCGAAGATCTGGGTCATGCCAATCTTCTTTCCAATAAGCCCTTTCAACATGCTCAGTTTTCTCCTTCAAAAAGTATTGTCGAGACTGTCAGCCTGGGCTTTGGCTGCATCATCTCCACACAGGGCAGTCAACAGGTCCGGCGCGACGCGCTATGTTTTGCGTCCACACACAAACAAATTCTTGCGCTGTGCTGTCTTGCCACACTAACAGGTCTGACGGTCGAGCAAGTCAGACCTGTTTAGTTCAAACAATTATATTTTTATCTCAATGTCCACACCCGCAGGTAGGTTGAGGCGCATCAACATATCAATCGTCTTCGAGTCAGGATCAAGCACATCGATCAGGCGATTGTGCGTGCGAATTTCAAAATGCTCGTGGGAATCTTTATCAATAAAAGTCGAGCGACGTATTGTAAAGCGTTCTAGCTTAGTTGGCAAGGGTACGGGGCCAACTACATGGGCACCACTTCGTTCTGCAGTTTCGACAATGCGCTTGGCAGATTGATCTAGAACGCGGTGGTCATAAGCCTTCAGGCGGATGCGGATTTTCTGTTTAGACATTCTTCACCTATTCGATGATCTTGGTGACGACACCAGCACCCACGGTCAGGCCGCCTTCTCGGATGGCGAACTTCGAACCCTGCTCCAAGGCCACCGGTACGATCAAC
>Ga0209536_100003197_pt1 | contig 26397 bp, 26 predicted proteins | sample DeeMarSeWOR28_12_FD_187461 | JGI IMG/M metagenome (GOLD analysis project Ga0209536, IMG submission 187461) | Marine sediment microbial communities from White Oak River estuary, North Carolina - WOR-2-8_12 (SPAdes) (version 2) | ecosystem: Environmental > Aquatic > Marine > Intertidal zone >...
AATGCTCACAGGCCTTCGTGCACCCTCTGCTCTGGATCATGCAGAGCCAGCGCACAAGGTTTTCATGTATCTATTTTTTGAATCCAATACGCGGACGCTTACAGAATTGGAGGTCGCATATTGCGTCCTCCAATTTTCTAATTCCTCTTTTGACATTTCAAACATGAAATCTTCAGGAAAGCGTTTTCTATTACGCCGAACTGCCTCTTTCAATCGTTTAGTTTCAATTCCATACAATTCAGCCAGATCTTTATCAATCATTACTTTATTGTCCCTCATAAGATAGATCTTAGTAAGTACAATATCATCAGGAAAAATCTTTGGAATTCTGTCATTCTCTGTCATGCCGTGTCATTTCTCTATTAATGAGAATGTTATCTGAAAAATCAGCGTTAACTTTGTGTTCAGTTTCAAGAAGTTAAACTAACACCCATTTCACGTTGCTGCGCAACGCAAAAAAGTGTATCTGCGAATTCATATTCAAAACCTATAATGCTCTCACCTTCCAGGATCAAATAATAATTTTATGAGCCTGAACTGAATTGATGATAATTACCTTAGGATCAAAGCTATATGAAGATAATGCAAGTGCAAATAATGTGTATCAAATTATTATTCAGAAAAGCTATTTGCCCCTCCCCTCTTGAAATTACACGAAGTGTTGTGGGAATTCAGAAATGATTAACTCTTATCGCATTGATATTCAGAGTAATAGATTCCCGACAATACTGAAATACCTGTTAAAACTCAAAATCAGGTTGTAGTGAAACAATCCATTTCTCCAATCTTCCAGGGGTTAATTCCGGTTCATTATCTTCGTCAATTGCCAGGCCACAAAATAAACCATCCTCATTTACTGATTCCGAATCTGTATAATCATAGACTTTTGCATCAAAAAAGCCAAAAACCTTCGCATTTTGCTTGGTAATTCGATTATAAAGATCGGCCATGCCGTCCGCGAAGTGTTCGGGATATAATACATAATTTCCAAGCCCGACAATGGCAACCTTTTTATTCTCAAAACTATTTTCCTCAATCTTCGAGAAAAACGCTTCCCACTCATCTACAATAGTTTCGTTCGTCCAATGATCTGCGCCGACTGTGGAACCGACAAGAATAATCTGGTTGTACCTGTCAACATCTTCATTTCCGGCTTCTTTAACGGGAATAATATCAACTTTGTCGTTCCCGATCATTTCTCCAAGCTTTTTCGCTACACTGTTTACATTACCGCCTACCGGGCTGAAAATTAACGCTGTCTTGCTCATAGTTGTGGATTTACTTTTCGATTTCAAATTAGTTACCTGGCTGATGTTTACCAAATATATAGATGTTGCTCCGTTCCAGTTCTGCGGCTACCTTTTCAAATGAATAGCCGGCTTCACTCATCTGGGCGACCACTATTTCCTGTTTTGTAGCATGCGATGTAGAACCTCCGTTTTTCCCGGGGACGCCCTCGATGATCACCAGTGCACCGCCGGCCTTCAGGGATGGAAGTGCGTTCTGCAAGATCTGTACGGGATCGCTCAGGTGGTGGTATACGTTCACCATAAATATCATATCTAATTCATTATCAGGAAGTAAGGGGTTATATTCTTCTCCCATGATGATGCTTATATTGGGAATATTATCCCGTTTGCACCTTTGCTCGAGGTAGTCCAGGTCGTTTCTGTCGATGTCATTGGCAAACACATGCCCCTTCTCCCCCACTGCTTCGGCCAGGAACACCGTGTACCGTCCCCTGCCGGCCCCGATCTCCCCGATTACCATCCCTTCCCTGATACCAATAACTTCCAGTACTCTCTCCGGTGGTTGAAGCCTGTTCTGGTATGCTTCCCAACCATCAGGATCCTGCGCCTGCCCGGGGATAGCAAGACAAACTGACAGGAAAATCAGGGCGGAACCTTTTAATAAGATGTATTTCATGGAATCGATCGTTTTTCGTTCACCCAAATTACAGAAATATGATTGAAAAAATACCCGGTTTCTATCAAAGGGATTTATTTGACATGTATTGACTTATCCCTTACATTTAGTAATGGAATGATAAATACTATCCATTTGCTGAGTTATACTTTTCGTAACGAAATGATTAATAATGATATAATGTCATATTTATGCCATCTAGAAGTAAAACTTTCAATGAGTAACCATGAATTATAAAAAAGCATCCTTATTTCTGATTGTGATTGGAGCGCTCCTGCAAACCCCGGTACTCCATGGACAATACTGCCTTCCCTTTGAACTTGAGGACATAGAATTTGAGGCAGAAACCAGGTTTGTCAACGTAGATGCAGGTTGGTTCCCCAGCTGGATTGAATTCAATCAGGGAAAAATCGTCTATCCGGAATCGCTTGATCCTTTGCCTAAATGGAGCCATCCGTTCATGAAGGACAACCTGCCAAGTGCGATGCATGAAGATTCCTACGCTTCAGATATCAGCAACATGCAGGGGCCGGTTCCCGAAAATGCGACCGTCCAGTATTTCCAGGTCAGGGAAAAAGGTGAAGAGTTTTCAGGAATGTGCCCGTCATTTGCCTTTGTGGATGAAAACACCATGGTCACCTTATCATTTGGCAGAAAGAATACCACCTTGCTCCTCATCGATATTAAAGACACATTGAAAGTACTGGATGCCATGCCTATTCCCGGCAGGGGGCACAAGGCCATGGAGCTTGCCAGTAAAAAGGCGCGTATGGCTCTTTTCAGGGAAACATCGGGGGGTGCCTATTTCTTTCTTTCCAAAGAAAATGAGGTGATTATTCCAGGACCTGATTACCGTATCTTTTATATTCCCATCGAAAACAGGGAATTTGACAGAACCAGAATAGTCTCCTATGATATACTTGAAGAGATAAAGCAGGGAGACCTGATATACGAAGGATTGTCGGATAAAGAAGGCAGAAATAAACTGACTGCGGTTATGCCCGATGCAGAAGGGAATGTCTGGTACACTTCAAAGCTCGGGATCATCGGGGTCATTGACCTGAAAAACTTCCAAGGGGGCTCTTATCAAAACGAGGGAAAATGTCCGAATACCTATTCGCACCTCATCGGTGAATTCGGGTTGCTTAAGAAAATCGAGCACTATTTTGGGGAGCAATATGAAAATAAGGAAGATGTCGCATTTTACCGGGAAGGGATGTCAGACACAGAGTACAGGGAGGAATTCAGGAAGTATTTCATGATTGATCCCTTGACCCGTGAAGAGATCCAAAACTCTTTTTCTGTTGGCCCTGACGGGGTTTATATCGTTTCAAATATCGCCTTGTACAAATTCAGATTCAACGATGAGACAAAGAAGATAGAAATGGATCCCAAGTGGCTGGCAACCTTCAATGAAACCGGGGAGCAGATCTATCCGAATGACGGAACACAGAAAGCAGGTCAATTGAATGATGGGAGCGGCACCACGCCTACTTTGATGGACAATCGTTTTGTGATCATTGCGGATAACGATTACCACCAGATTAATATGAACATCTATTCCCAGGAAGACGGTAGCCTGGTGAGCCGGCACAAACTTTTCGCCATGGATAGCAGCGCTTGTGAAAATTCCATAGTGGCATACAGAAACAGCCTTTTCATTGGCAATACATTCAATTATACCGATCCATTTGATGACAACGACACACCGGGTGGTATTAACCGATTCGACTTTAATCCGCAGTCAGGAAAATTTGAAATGGTCAAAAACTGGCCTGCGGAACACATTGATGGAAAGACAGCCACGCCCAAGATGTCGACCGAAACCGGAGTAATTTATGTGTACAACCGTGAAGAGGTATCTGAGGACGGATACAATGACTGGCAATTGTCTGCCATTGATTACAAGACCGGTCGCAAGGCATTCTACATTCGCCCTGAATTTGAAAAGGGAGCGTTCAATGAGACGATCGGATTTATGATGAGGGGGTTTGCGATGGGAAATAAGAATTATGAACAGAAGGTGTTCAATAATATATGGGCAACCTATACTTTCGGTCCGAACAACAGCATATACATTGGCGCTTACAGGGGCTTTCTGAAATTCTCCTCCGACCCGAAACCCTGAATCATCAAGCCCTGTTGAATATCTCGTCCCCTTTTCGTATTCTCTTTCCGGAATTTTAATGCTGCCATACAACCCTATTAGACCAAATAGGGTCTATGTAAGAGTGCAGTCATTTCTGTTGGCTGTGAACCCTAAAACATGCTTATGGAAAATCACCTGTCAAGCAGAAGATTGGATATGGGGATCGTCCAGATCTCGTTTCTGGTATTTATTCAGGCATTTTATGCACTGACCATCTATCTTGATTCTTTGTCTGAGGGTTTTGATGCCGTTAAATCCATTATTTATCATGTTACTTATGCATTCCTGTATATCTCGGTCCTGTTACTGATCAGAAGAATTCTGTCGAAAGATAAAATACTACGCAATAATGTTTTATGGATTATCAGACTGGAGGGCATCAAAGCATCTGGCAATATTTTGCTTGCCATCGGTATTTACTATGCAGCGATCTTTGTCTTCGCATGCAGCATTGTGCTGGCCGTATTCTACATATTAAGCATGGTGCGTATCCTCAGCGACAGGAATACCGGAAGGTCGGAAATCAGGCAATTGGGTCCGGTAATGATCTCAATTGTAGTTTGCATCATTCTGGCAACAACGGGCGGATGGTATGCGCCTTATGACCGCGTTAAAGATATCTATGGAATCACAAATCTGATTATGGCAGTCCCGTTCATTTTATTGATTTTTTATTTTAAAAACCTGAAAAATAAACAGTTAAGTGTACGTGTGTGACTGCAGGGAAATCTGATAAGCCTCTATCTGAGGCATGCCATCCGGGCGAGGTAACCTCAACCGGGAAACCGCAAACCGGTGATCTGTTCACATTTTTCAAGAAACTGTTCCTGCAGGCTGACCTCGTCGGCTCCTTTGAAATACCGGGCTTCCTTCTGATGGAAAAAGTACCGTCCGCTTATCCTGGCATTTTCGCTTGCAGCCAGCCAAACCTGGGTCTCGTATCCTTTTTTCAGGTCGTCCGAGGCACCTGCTCCTCCCATTTTTGTGGGGACCCAGCCCGGATGGACGGCGTTTGAACAGACTTCGGGCCACCGACGCGCCACTGCCTTGGCCAATATCAGATCATGAAGTTTCGAATCGGAGTAGTTAATCCGATCCGTACCCATTTTTTCTGGATCCGGATCTCCGTGCAAATGCAACTGTGAACTGAGGTAGATCAGCCGTGCCGGCTTCTGTATCAGACAGGTCAGAATATAGGGAGCCAGTGTATTTACCTGCAGAATCAAGAGACTGGGTGCATGGTAAACCCCGGCATTGTGAATTACCGCATCCATTGGGCCCAATGCATTCACCTCATCCGCCAGTTTTGTGGCCTCTTCCTTATCCGACAGGTCTGCGATAAGCACCTTGCTGGCTCCGGGCACTTTGCTAAAAGCATGCTCAGCGCGTTCAGGATTCCGTGCATGCAATACCACCTGGTGACCATCATCAACAAGCTTTTTGCCAGCCAATAGTCCCAATCCATCCGCTGATCCGGTAATAAAAATAAATGCCATCTTAAAACGGGTTGATTTCTCATCCCGAACTTAACAAATTAGCACCAAATCCCATCTGAATGTAAACTTTTTGGGAAATCTGCTTACCTGTGACTTGCAAAATGAATGAGGTGGGCTTTAATGCAAACCATCAAAAACCAAAAAGGGCAGCGGATCAAAATATTCGATCTCAATCCGCCAGAAGAAGAACTCAACAGGTCAGTGTAAATCAGCTGTTGGATTCGGTCTGTTCGGTATCTGTTTGTGAATAAGCTGGACAGGTCTGCTTATTGCAGGCGCTTACAAGTATGAAAAGTGCGAGGATGATACCGGCTATGATTGCTTTTTTCATGATGAATGTGTTTAATAGCCTTTTTTCTTAGACTAAGCTGATATGAAGATGGTTGCATCGTGCTATCAGCTGCAGGTTAATTTTTACGAATAAATATTTAATAGGTTACATCTATAGTGATTGATCGCAAATCATTTCTTTCTGAACACCATGATAAAGGGCATTTCATCAGAATCGTAATTCCTGGCCATTCCAGTGAGTTCAAAACCGCAGCTGATAATATCAGTGATCTGTTTGTCGATGGTTGCCCCGTTCCAGCCAAATTCGATGGAGAGCAGCTTCCCGTATTCGTAATCCTCATCCGGATTGATCACATACAACAAACCGTCATTCTTGAGGTTTCTTCTCAGGTCGGAAATAAATTCCCTTGGTTTTTTCAAATACTGGTATGTCCACAACATCAGAATCTTATCAAAATACTGGTCGGGCAGATTGGTATCCGTATCGGTTCCGTTCACGGCTATAAAATTATTGGTAAAAGGCCTGCCATTCACTTCCTGGTAAAAATCCACTGCCTCCCTGACGGTGTTGGGATTACAAACAGAGGGATTGATGTCCTGGATATAGAAGGTCAGGTCATCGTGGAAAATGGATAACATGGCTTCGAGGTACCCGTTGCCGGCACCAATATCGGCAACCACCTCTCCCCTTCTGAAGGAGATGGTGTCAACGCACTTCTCACTAAGCAACTTTTTGATATCCTTGATGTTATCAAGCGTTGGATATCCATTGTAAGGTTGCATGGATGCCAGCTCCTGGCTGGGCTCCTTTTCATACTGGCTGATCACCCAGCCTGCCCGCCGCACCTGGTCCGGATTGTCTGAATGTTCCAGGAATCTCATTTCCGGTAATACACGGTCCGCTGGCATCCTTGTCAGCATCAGGGTAGCTTCATTATTTACCAGCCAGCTGGGGTCTGAGAATCCATTCAGAAACAGATCCAGGTGGTTTCCTTCCTGCCGGTTTCCCAACACATGTATGATTCTCCAGCGAACAATTTCCGGAGTTTCTGACCTGTTATAAAGCCTGATGATCCTTCCGGAGGGTATACTGCTGACTGATATCAGACTGTCCATGACAAGGTTGGCGGTCATCCAGTCATCGGTTTGCAGTGCAGCTAAATAGAGGTCCGCAGATTGCTGAGGCCGCAGTTGAAGGAGATTCTTAAGCGATTGCTGCTTGCAATAGCCTTCGGTACCGACATACAGTTGTTCATATGCCTGGTAGGCAAGCAATGGATCACCGGTTCGCAGAATGTCTGCAATGTTTAATCTGAAAAATTCTCCGGATTCCTCCTGGTATACCTTCCATAGATCGTCGGATGCATCAGAAAGGTCATGCCCCTTCAGTCCGATGGTGACCTGGTTGCGCAATACGGGATCCTCGTTCCTGTCCAGCAGCAGCGCCAGTGCGGGTTTAACGTATGTCCGCGAATGTATATCATTCAGGGTCATGGCTGCTGTCCGCCTGGTCCATTGTGAAAGAGAGCTATCCTGAAGTACACCGATGAGTGGCATAACGGCCGGTTCGCCAATGGCAATCAGTTGATCTGCATAGGTGTTCCACTCCCTGCCGGCCCCTTTGAGAAGGACAATGATCGAGTCCACCTTGCTTTGGTCCTGCTGGGACTGGACAGCCGGACCCAACCATGAGAGGGCAAACAGGGCTATATATAGAGATATAACTTTCCTCATATTCATGGATTCACAGTATAATGGCCCGTCAAATAGCCGTACAGGTCTCCTCCGGCTGCCTGGTGTAAATCTTCCAGGGAACGGATCCCGAAAATGAAGGCTATGGCAACGGGATCGGCCCTGAAGTCAGTATGGCCTTCATAAAAACCGTATCTGTTGATGTAGTATGGAACCATCTCCCCGGTATGAAGGGTGCTGATCTTGTCCTTCATCTGCTTGAGCTCCTTTTCGGCCAGATGGTCGTAATGTTGTTTCAGAAATTCCTCTTCCCGCCAGGTCAGTTCCCTACGGGCCTCCAGGTGGTAACTGCCCAGAATCTCATCGTTGAAGATCGATTCCTGCCAGCCTCTGCTGCCTGAAATGGTTACACCCACTTCCTGTCCTGCGTAAAAAAGCCCTTTCAGTTGAATGGTTTGTTCGGATGAGATCGGTTCATTGTATTTTTCAATGGTATTGCTGATGTTCCAGAGATGCAGCAGCGGCCTTGCCAGGTCGGGATGTTTCAATCCAAGCTTCTGAACCATCCGGTTGTCACCGGAAATGACTGAAAGGATCGTTTCATCAGCTGCGAGGAATCCGGCACCTGAAGAAGCACCCGGCCTTCCGTCCACAGTGATTCTGGAAACGGACCTTCCGGTAATCGACCTGGCGTGGACGAGTTCTTCTTCAGAATGAATTCCGGAAGATGCAAAGTGAGGAAAATCATTTTTATCCGCTGAAACCTGGTTCCCTTTTCCCCTTTTACCTTCTTTGTAATTCAATGTATCACCGTTTTCTGCGGTAGCGTCGAACCATGCGAAACTCCCCTCCCCCAGCCTGGCCAGTATCAATTCGCGCTTGTCCCAGCTGAGCGCCGGAGAGGGTTGATCGGGGATCTGATTTAACAGAAAAGGAAGAAGAGGTATGGTCCCGGTATCGATGGTTGGAAGGAACACGGAGTAATTCACCGGTTCGATCAGGTTTCCCCGGATGAAATCGAGGTCCAGGTCCATTTTCCAAATGGCCCAGATGTCATTCCTGGTACTGGAAAAGGCAATGGATTTTCCATCCGGTGACCAGCTTGCCTCCACATCAAATCCTGGATTATCACCACCTCCTTCATAATAGGTAAGCCGGATGGGATCTCCCCCCCTTGCAGACATGATCCAGAGATCGGCATTCCCCCCGTGATCGGAGGCAAATACAATCAGGGAACCATCCGGGGAGATCGTGGGTTTCACCTGTCTTCCCGGCAGGAAAGTGATTTGCCTTGGGAGCCCTTTCAGGGGTACTTCCCAGATATCGGACTGTGTCCTGTCGGTGGTATCCCGCACATCCACCAGCACCTTGCTCCCGTCCGGTGTCCAGTCATACGGCACGGCATTCTTGCCCTCGGGCCTGAAAAGTAATGAGACAGAGCCATTCTCCAGGTCGAGGATATAGATGGAGAACATCGACTTAAAGGCAATTTTTTTTCCATCCGGTGACCAGCAGGGCATACCGCTCATGAGTACGGGAATGGTATCCGGATCAATTCGAATGGGCGTTCCTCCGGAGGAGGGGATCATTTGCATCATCGTGCCGAATTCACCGTCAAATACAATGTAATCTCCGGCAGGGGACCACCTGGCATGCTGAGCGAATATGTCCGTAATGGGTTCAGGGGTTCCCCCGCGAGAGGGAATTACCATCGTCCTGCAGGTGGATCTGGTTCCGGAAGAGTAGAGAATATAAACTCCATCGGGAGACCAGTATGGATACCCGTCGTGTGTGGAATCACTGAATGTCAGCTGGGTCAGGGCATGATCCTGACAGGATGCCTCCTGCAGGCATAACTGCAGCATCAGCACAGCAATGACAGGAATAAGGAGGGTTCGCGTCATACGGTATCTCTTACGGTTTTTTCCAAATAAAGTTAGGAATAAACCCATTTCAATTTGTGGTCATTTTACGGATCTCATAAGTACGCATCCTTAAGAAATCGATACCTTTCGCTTCATTAACAATAATGAACTGGTTGACACTGTTGTTTTCAAACATTCAGATTCCCAATCCTGGGCCGAATGGAAATATACCGACACACTCTACATCCAGATCACCGAAGGATTAAATACCATCAGGCTGGGCTCGATCACACATAAGGGTCTGGCCAACATCGATTATATTGTCATTTCCGGGGATGGGCTGACCGCTTCGGAATGTCTTCCGGCATACACCTTCTCTGTACTACCCAACGATCCCATGTATGGAAGCGTTTCATTCAGCCCGGTAGAGGAGCTGTAGGATTCCTGGACCCACATTACAGTTTACGCAACTGAGCATACAGGCTATTTCTTTTACAGCTGGGCGTGGGAGCCAGTGGATATGTTACTGTGCAGCACGATAACGGGACACCGTATCTGCTCACCGGGGGATATTCCGGAAATACGGTTGAACCTGAAAACACAGAAGAGCTGAAAGCCTATCTGCCAGCTGATGAACCGTATGTGATCAGGATTTCCAGGCATTTAACAGGAGAGGGTGAGATCGAAGTAAACTCCGATAAGACGCTCATCGGAACCAACGACACGGCCCATATTCAGGGAATGATGGTATCCATCGCCGATGTAAGGAATGTCATCATCCGGAATGTAACCTTTTCCAAAGTTGTTACCATGGATGCCATGGAACTGAACGGTGCAAGGAACATCTGGATAGATCGTTGCGAGTTTTTTACCGACCGCGATCATGACTAGGATTATTATGATGGCCTGCTGGATAAAAAAAAATGAATCCTCTTTTATCAAGTATCCGGTTCGGAAAGGCTCATATATTCAGCAATTTCTTTGAAAACAACAGCAGCGCCATCAATATCCATGTGGGGGCCTGCGTTAAGGTGGAACACAATTACTTTATCAACTCCGGAACTGCAATCAAGCAAACAGGAGAGGCCGCTCTCGATATGGATCCCGCTACCAACATTTTCATAAAAAGCACTGTGCAGTCGGGGATTCCAGCCTGTAACCTGAGTGTACCCTATCCTTATGAGGATCTGATTGACCCGGCTTCCGCGTTGCCAGACCTTATTCCTTCAATCGTACGTGTGACCTCTTCTGCTCCAGCCGGCCTGAATGCAAACGCCGGTTCCATTTTCAACATCCAACACTACCCCAATCCGGTCCGGGATCAATTGACCATTGAATTTCTGATGACTCATTCCGTCCGGGTAAAATTGGAGGTGTATAATATAATGGGAGTCAAAGTAATGCAGTTGTTGAACGATGGGATGCCCGGATCCGGCTGGCACCGGATGACGTTTCCAATGAATCAGCTTGATCATGGCTTAATTATGCTCGATCTGCGGATAGGAGATCAGGTGGTGCGGAGAAAATTCATCAAAGAATAGGATCCCTGATCTGTCAGGAATGGGAAATAATCCTGAAAGATCTTTCATCTATGGCCCTGTCGGTGGCAAGGATCCCATCCAGATGATCGATCTCGTGCTGGAACAGTTCAGAGAGGTCGTCCATCAGGTCCCATTTGTGTAAGTTCCAGTTTACATCCCTGAAAGAGATGGTGCATGCCCTGTGCCGGCGGACCCTGACAAGCAGCTGGGGAAAAGACATGCAGTCATCCCAGACCTCCATGAGTTCCTCACCTGGATTTGATAAAACCGGATTGATGAGGGTTACCGGCTCGTCCACATGATAGCAGATAATCCTTTTCATGAGTCCGATCTGGGGAGCTGCAATGGCCCTCCCCTTCCCGTATTTCTCTCTGAATTGCAATACCAGTCCGTGTAAATCAGCGATGCCTTGCTGGAGGGACCTGAGTTCCTCAGGCCTTACCTCGGTGGAGGGTTTGTAAAGCCTTTCATCGCCCAGCAACAGTATCTGATCCAGATTCATCATTTTGGAACCAACGAGCGCGGTGTAAAGCCAAAGTTATCAATTTGCCGTGAAACTGTCACTTCAGCGTGCACACCTGTTGGATGATTCAGAAAAAGAAGCTAACCCGGACAGGTCAGGAAGGAAATGGTTCTTGAGTACGCATCCATAAGATAGAGAAACATTGACCAGCCCGGGTCAGCTATGATGTTCCATCACTTTATCACCCACCCCTTCCCTTCTGGAAAACTGATGGAGCAGAGTGATTTTTGCCTTATTTCTAAGGGCAGAGGGCAAAATGCGCTTGGCTGCATCCTTGTTATCGATTTCCACGATCATCCACGCCTTGTGCTCTCCGTCAGTACAGCCCCACTCTGCGTGGCTCAGGAAATGAGATCCTGTCTCTTTAAATAGCTGGATTGCCCTCATGCAGGCAGCCTTTGTGCCTTCGTGGGGAACTTCAATGAGAAATTTTGCCATGGTTCGACCCTCCAATGATTTGAAATATTCCGATTGATGTCTTCTTGTACCGAACAAATTACGGATCTACCAGTATCTGGAGTCACCTGAAAGATAATTAACATGATATTTAACATTGGTTGATTATTTACGTATAAATGTGAAGAAGTACAATCCAGTGTTAAATTAGCATAGCAAGAGTTTAGCTATTTTTACACGGTTTTCAGGGTGTGATGAACGATACGGAAAGGAGGTTAAATGCATGGTGCAAGGCCGCGAGGTCCGATCTGGATACCGCGGTATTGCTGATTCAGGAATCCAAGTATATGCATGGACTCCTGTTCTGTCATTATGCCATTGAGAAGGGGTTGTATGCGCATGTCCTGAAATTATCCAAAGACCTGCCTGTCGATTCGGTTTCACTGACCAGATTGCCTTCCCTGGCCAATGTCAGATTGGGCGAACAGGACACGGAGTTGCTGAAGGAACTAACCAACTACCAGCTTGAGCTGCGGTTTCCAGATAATAACTACAACCACCTGTCCGAACAAAAGGTCCTGGATTACCTTAAAAGAAGCAGGGAACTCTTTATATGGCTCGAAAAGACCCTCTAGCAGCGCCTGAAACCTCCCCCACCCCGGACCATCTAACTCCCTAACAACCTAACCTTTAACTATTAACTTCTAACCATTTTACATCTTACCAGATCCATGACGAGGCAGGAGGTTTCACGGTGACACCGATTGTGAACAGGCCGGAGGAGCATGGATCCGAACTGCTGGCCCAGGAAAAATGCGGATACCATGAAAAGATAGGTATACCATGCAAAGCCGATTCCGGTGGCTAATCTGAGTGCAATAATAAAAGGTACGGGGATATGTATGGCCATGAACCATTGAAGTGAATACCTTGAAACATTCTTTCTCCAGTATCCGAAAGGAACATTCAGGAGAAGTACAACGAATGATATCAGGACCAGGTTTCCCATGTTCAGGTCGGAAAGAATGTGGATCTCCCTCGTGCAAAGTTACCCATAATTCCCGTTGGAGATCCAGTGTTGTGCTGAAGTGTTGAAAAACAGATGGATTTTATATGAAAGTAATTTCACTTTCAAATGAAATACCATACCTTTACAGAGGTCATTTCCTGCTGACACATGGTATTTGATATTCAGCGATATTCACTTCATGACGGGAAAGGCATACGCACACTGGTATTCTTTAAAGGGTGCCCTTTGCGCTGCCTGTGGTGCAGTAACCCGGAGAGTCAGGAATATGTATCCGAGGTGATGTACGATCCCGTTCTGTGTCAGGATTTCGGGGATTGCATGGAAATGGCCCCCGAAGCCATCTTTCGCCACAATGGCCATGGAATTAGCATTGACAGGTCAAAAGTAGAATCCACGGATTTACTCAGAACGGTTTGCGCATCGAGGGCGCTCACTGTAACAGGCGAATTAAAATCTGTGGAAGAGCTGGTAGCGGAGGTCGCAAAGGACCTCCCCTTCTACCGAGATGGCGGAGGGGTCACCCTTACCGGGGGGGAACCGCTGGCCCAGGGATCGATTCTAACCAGTTTACTGACAGAGCTATACAGAAGAGAGATCAGGGTCAATGTGGAAACATCCCTTCATGTCCCGTGGAAACAGGTAATGAGGTGCATGGGGTTGGTGGAGACGTTCCTGGTGGATCTGAAACATGTGGATCCCGTGAAGTTCAGGAGCTTTGCACACGGGGATGCGGGACTGGTGATGCAGAATCTGGATCAGCTGACCGGTGAAGAAGCGCATGTGGTGCTCCGCATTCCGGTTGTTCCGGATTTCAACCATTCCATCCCGGACATGGAAATGATCCTCGATTATGCAGGAACGCTGCATGGAGTGGAGGAGGTTCACTTCCTCCCCTACCATTCACTGGGGAAGAAGAAATACCGAATGATGGACCGGGAGTATGCATATGAAGATGTTCCAGACGTAACGGAGCCGGAGCTTGAACCGTATCTCACGTATGCACGTTCCAAAGGATTTAAAACCAGAACAGGAGGCTGACATGATCACAGGCACAACATCCGGCACAGTGACGGATCGAATCTCACACCTGCGAGAAAAAGTACTGAGCACCCAACCTACCGTGTGCACCGAAAGGGCCCGATTTTATACCAGCATCTACCAGGAGAACGAAGATCAGCCCGTTATTTTGAAAAGGGCCCTGGCACTGGAGAGAACACTCAGGGAGATGACCATATTCATCGACGAGGGAGAACTCATTGTGGGGAACCAATCCTCCAGTCACCGTGCGGCACCCATCTTCCCCGAATATGCTGTGGACTGGCTTCCAGAAGAGATGGATCAACTGGATAAGCGACCGGGGGATGCCTTCTTTATCACCGATCAGCACAAGATAGAATTAAGGGAAATAACCGCCTGGTGGAAGGGAAAAGTTTTGTGGGACCGCGGCAGGGCATTGATGTCCCAGGAGCTGAGGGACCTCCAGGATGCCGCCATTATCAAGGCCACCGGGAACCTCACCTCAGGAGATGCCCACATAGCAGTCGATTTCTTCAAGATCCTTTCAGGTGGCCTGGAGGGTACACTCAAAGAGATCGGCCATTTTCACGGGCAGGTGGACCGTGCGGACCGGGAAGGTGTTAGGAAGGACCATTTTTACCGGGCCCTGGCTATCGCTATCCGGGCATTTCAGGAGTTTATCCTGAGGTACAGCGCCCTTGCATTGGAATTGGCCAATGAAGAACCGGACGGGAAAAGGCAGATTGAGTTGAGGGTGATCGCCGAGAATTGCAGTGTCATCGCCAAAGAACCCCCGGAGAATTTCTACCAGGCTTTGCAGCTCACCTATTTCATACAGCTTGTCCTACAGATTGAAAGCAACGGACACTCCGTTTCACTGGGCAGGATGGACCAGTACCTGTTCCCGTTTTACCAACATGACCTGGTCACCGGCAAGGTAACCGAGGAGTCTGCCACGGAGCTGCTGGAAAATACCTGGATCAAGCTATTATCAATCAATAAGATAAGGCCCTGGTCACATACCCGATTCTCCGCCGGGGGCCCGCTCTATCAGAATGTGACGATCGGGGGACAAACCACCGACGGCAGGGATGCAGTCAATGAACTGAGCTTCCTGATCCTGCGTTCGGTGGGTAATATGAAACTCACGCAGCCCAATTTATCGGTCAGATTTCACAGGAGCATCAGCCAGGAGTTCATGATGGAATGCATCCGGGTCATTGAAAAGGGTTTCGGGATGCCCTCGTTCAATAACGATGAAATAGTGGTCCCGGGGCTGCTGCAACTAGGCGTAGAGAAGGAGGATGCCTTCAACTACTCGGCCATAGGGTGCATCGAGATCGCTGTCCCCGGAAAATGGGGCTATAGATGTACCGGGATGAGCTTCCTGAACCTGATGCGGGTATTAATGACCACGCTCTATAACGGACTGGACAAACCTTCCGGAAAGGTATTCCTGCCGGGAACCGGGCATCTCACCGATTTTTCTGCCTATGATGAACTGTTTGAGGCATGGCAGCGGCAGATAAAGTATTATACCCGGAAAACGGTGGAGATCGATACCGCAGTGGACACTGCACTGGAGGAGCTCGTGCCGGATATTCTCTGTTCCGCTTTTGTGGACAGTTGCATCCCGCGGGGCAAAACCATCAAGGAAGGTGGTTCCAAATATGACTTTGTATCGGGACTCCAGGTTGGCATTGCCAACCTGGGTAATTCCCTGGCTGCCATCAAAAAACTGGTATTCGAGGAGAAGAAACTCTCAGCTGATCAGCTGCTTGGAGCCCTTGAAAATAATTTTGAAGGAGAATCGGGTGAACGGATACGACAGATGCTGCTGAACCTGGCACCCAAATACGGGAATGACCTGGATGAGGTCGATCTGTTGCTTAAAGAGGCCTACATGGAATTCATCCGGGAGCTGGAAAACTTCCACACCACGCGTCATGGCAGGGGCCCCATCGGATGCAGGTATTATGCGGGAACATCAAGTATTTCTGCCAATGTACCGAATGGTGCCGTGGTACCTGCCACACCCGATGGAAGAAAGGCCTTCACCCCGGTTGCAGAAGGGAGTTCCCCTTCGTCAGGTACGGACACCAGGGGACCCACGGCAGTTTTCAAATCGGTCTCCAAATTACCTACGGAAAAGATTATGGGAGGCGTGCTTCTGAACCAGAAACTCTCCCCTGCCACCATTGCCAGACCGGAAGAGAAGCAAAAGCTGGTTTCTCTTATTCGTACTTTTTTTGAGGACCTGAAGGGGTGGCATGTTCAGTACAACATCGTTTCCAGAGATACCCTGCTGGCTGCCAGGAAAAACCCTGAACAATACAGGGATCTGATTGTGAGGGTGGCCGGGTACTCCGCATTTTTTACTACTTTATCACCCGATACACAGGATGACATTATAGCCAGAACAGAGCACCACCAAATATGAGATTTCCATGAGTAAACTGTTGTGCGGTGTCGATATGGGTGGCACCAAGTGTTCCATCGCCCTCGTGGACCATCAGGGAACCATACAGGATAAAATCTACAGCTGTGCCCATGTGGACCTGGATGACCAGGGGCGGGTGGATATGGTTGTGGATCACATCGGGGAGATCTTATCGCGAAATCAACTCACAGAGAACGACCTGGAGGGAATCGGCGTGGGATGTGCAGGTCACATCCGATACAGGGAAGGTGTCATCCTGACCACTTCCAACCTCACAGGTTTCAAGAATTATCCCCTCCGGGAGAAGTTACAGGCCCGGTTCTCCATACCTGTCAACCTGGATAACGACACCAATGCGCAGGCACTGGGTGAATTCAGGTACGGAGCCGGGCGGGGGCAGGATGACATGGTGTTCATCACCATCAGCACCGGGATTGGAGCGGGTATTATTCTGAACGGGAAACTGTATCGGGGCCAGACAGGAACGGCGGGTGAATTTGGTCACACCATCGTGGACCCCGACAGTGAGCTCATATGTACCTGTGGAAACAGGGGTTGCCTCATGGCCTGTGCCTGTGGCCTGGCCCTCCCTCACCTCTTTGAGCTTAAACTCCGGGAGGGTAAGAAAAGCCTGCTGGATCTGCCCTCCAATTTCAGGATGTCGAGGTTAAACGGACAGATGCTGAAAAAGGGGCTCGATATGGGCGATCCGGTTTCTAAGGAGGTGATCAGTGACAGCGCCCGTTATGTGGGGATCGGTATCTACAACCTGTTTCAGGTTTTGAACCCTCCGCTGGTTGTGCTGGGCGGGGGGCTGACCAACTGGGGGGCGTTCTATCTCGACCGGATCAGGGAGACATTCAGCGAACTGGTCAGGGATATGATGTTTGATCCCATGGAAATAATGCTTTCTGAAATAATCGGCGATGCCGGGGTGATCGGGGCTGCTGCACTGACGCTGGAGAAAGATTAAGGATCGGCGGCTGTTTTAAATCTTAACGCATCATGTTGAATCAAAGACAGAATGAAATACTGAAGATACTGGGGGAGAATGACCGGACCTCGGTGAATGCCCTGTCGGACACTTTGAATGTCTCCTCCGTCACCATCAGACAGGATCTGAACGTGCTGGAAGGAGAGGGTTTGCTGAAAAGGGTGCATGGAGGGGCGGTATTGAAGGATGCAGACGACCTGGCCAGCAGGTTGGGGGTGAACTATGAGAGCAAGCTGAGAATTGCCCGCAAACTGGCCAACCGAGTGACGGAGGGCGAAACTGTGCTGATTGAGTCAGGCTCGGTGAATGCGCTGCTTGCCAGGGAGCTATCCCAACTCAACAAGGTAACCATTGTTACCACAAATGTCTACATAGCCCGGCAGTTCAGAAAAAACAGCCATGCCACCATCATCCTGCTTGGTGGAATCTACCAGCATGAAAGTGAGACACTTGTTGGGAAAATAACCAGGGCATGCATCGATCAGTTACACATTGAGAAGGCCTTCATCGGGATCGATGGGTATACCACAGCCACCGGGTTCATGCAGCGGGACCTGTTCCGGGCGGAGATTTCAAGTTACATCATCCGGAAGGCCGGTGATCTATTCATTGTCTCGGATGCTTCAAAATTCGGGCGGAAAGGGCTCACCAGCATCTGCAGGCTGGAGGATGTCCATCACGTTGCCACCAACACGGAGCTGGATACAGCTTACAGGAAGGAATTCGCAGAAGCAGGGATCGATCTCATCCTGGCTTAGGGGAACCTGGTATCACTGCTCCACCAAACAGAACACATGATCATGCAGCCACAGGAACGAGGCGGGACAGCCTGTGGATATTTTACCTTCCAGCAGTGTTGTCAGGGCCTCTTTTTTTCCCTCTCCCGCAACAATAAGCACAATCATTCCGGATGCGAGGATATCCCCCATCCCCAAAGTCATTCCGTATTCCGGCTTGGGAAACAGATGCTGCATCATTCCATGCTGCTGCGACTCCGTGGTCAGCCGTGCCAGGTGGCAACGGGGTTCCAGCCGCATTCCCGGTTCATTGAAACCGAGGTGCCCGTTGGTACCCAGACCCAGAATAGCCAAATCAACCGGTCCCTCACTCTGTAGTGCAGTACTGATCCGGCTGCACTCTTTATCCGGATCGGGTACATTGGAAAGAAATGAGATGTACCTTTCCCTGCCGATCTGCAGGGGATCCAGCAGGTGCGCACGGAGATAGGATTCACAACTCCCTTCGCTGTCCGGGGTTATGCCATACCATTCGTCCAGCTTGATGATCCTCAGCCTGCTGAACAGCGACGGTTCTGTATTTCCCTGCGCTACCATTTTCCGGTAAATCCCACCGGGGGATTTCCCCGTCGCGGTGCATATCAGTGCATCGGGTTTTTTCCTGATCTCGCCGAGAATGAGGTCGAATGCTTGTGCGGCCAGCAAATCGTAGTTTTCGAAATAGGATATCTCCATGTGCGGGATTACCTGAGCCAGAGCTTATATGGCTTGTCTGCATCGGTAACAAACGGCAGTGTTACTTTTCTTCCCGTCCCGGCAGATTCATAGGCGGCAAATATCACCTCCATCACTGCTTTGCCATCCTCACCGGTCACCATCGGCTGCTTATCATTTTTCACGCAATCCACAAAATGGGCGAATTCCTGTGGAAAGCCATAATTCCAGGTTTCTTCGTACATGGTAAAGCTCCAGCCTATTGTGTTTCCTGCTTTCTCAACCGCATACCCTATGCCTTTGGTGCTGTAGGTCTGGATCGAGTTTCCCTGCAGCACATCTGCATAGGCCACCCCTTCGGAACCATGTATCTCGGCCCGGTCATCCATTCCTCCCAGCTTGGTCCAGCTCTCCTCGGCCAGGGCGGTCACCCCGTTTTCGAACTCAAGAATGATGAGGGCATTGTCATCCCCCCTTGTTTTATCATTGTGCACGGTCGTGCTCATATGTGCATACACCGATTTGATGGGGTTGTTGTTATTGAGCCACCTGAAAAACTGGAAGGCATGGCATCCCATATCCATGGTTACCCCTCCACCGGACCGCTCCACATCCCAGAAATGGTCGGCGTGCGGCCCGTCATGCTTTTCAGATTGCTTAAAGAGTACAGGGTTACCCAATGCTCCTTCATCCAGCAATTCTTTCAGGCGCACATACTTGGGGGTGAAACAGAGTTCTTCAGCATACATCAGTTTTACATTGGCCCGCTTGCATGCATCTATCATTAGATCCGCTTCCCTCAAATTCAGACATAATGGTTTCTCCACCACCACATGCTTTCCGGCCTCAGCTGCTTTGAGGGTCAACTCACAATGAACGTGGTTGGGAGCGCCTATGACCACCATATCCAGACCGTCCATGGCCAGCATCTCATCGACGTTTCGGAAGTGATGGGGTATCTGGTGCATGCCGGCAAATTTCTCGGCGTGTCCCTCTGAAGGGGACATGACTGCGACTATTTCTGCATCTGCCACTGATTTCAGTGACTCGGCGTGAATGCTGGTAACAAATTGTGATCCGATGAGACCTACACCTACTTTTCCGTTCATAATCCTGATCTGTTTTTTTATGGTTTGTATTGTGATTGAAGTCCTCCCACCCCGGTAACATTACTGGTACCGCACAGAATGCCGGTTCTCAGGCACTGTAAGGGATCTGCTTCCCTGAGCCACTCATAGATAAATCCCCCATCGAAGCTGTCACCCGCTCCGGTGGTATCCACCACTTCGACATCCCCCTGCCAGTGTTCCTTCACTGTTGTACTGAACTCCCTGCTCCCGTCAAAAACAGAGGCCCCTTCCCCACCCCTTTTGATGACCACCATTCCGGTCCTGCCGGCCAGCAGCCGTCCCGCTTCCAGGTAACCTGAGGTGCCTGTGATGGACATGGCTTCCTGCTCGTTGGGAAGAAACAGATCCACCAGTGGCAGGATCTCCAGCACCTGTTCCCAGTTCCCGGTGGGTGACCAGTTGGTGTCCAGGGAACTTGTGATCCCGTGTTTTTTCAGCTTTTTCAGGAATGCAGGCCAGAATGGGAACAGCGAAGGCAGAAGGAAATACCCCGCAATGTGCCAGTGCCTGACCTGGTCCAGGTTTACCAGATTCACCAGCTCCGGGGTGATTTCGTTGAGGGTTCCCAGGACGGTGAGCATCGACCTGTCGCCTCTGATGGAGATATTCAGACCCAGGGGGGTCTTATTCAGCGAACTTGTCCGCACGTAGCTGGTATCAATGCCGGTCTCTTCCATCCTTTGCCGGATGAAATCACCCATCAGATCATCCCCTATCACCGTAACCACCGCCACGCGTCCACCCAGCTTTGCAAACTGCGAAGCGAAGATGGGACCTGATCCCCCCAGTTCTGTTTCATATGACTCTGCAAGTGTCTCCACCTGGCCGAATGACGGCTTTTCATCTCCGGTGATGACCACATCGGCAAAAATATCTGCAACGTTCACCACGTCGTACCTCTTCATGCTCCAATCCGGGTTTTGTGCGGTTATGTGTTCCTTAAAAATAATCGTATCTGATGTCTGAAACAAAACAAAGCCGTTTTTTTATTGAAGAGCAGTCAGGATCGGTAGTTTTTCGTAAATTAAGTAGATTGGCAACAGGGGGTCAGCCATGTCAGGCACCAAACCATCAAACTGGGTTAATCAGCTGAAAAACAAGGGATTTTTCAGGTATGTCGGGCGAAGTTTACTGGCTATTGTTCTTGTTTACGGCCTCATTGTGCTGGTGGGATACCTGATTGGTAAATACCTGGTTGACTTTAATCAACTCTTCCAGGGGATCATAGACCGCCTGTCTGACCGGCTGGTGATCATCCTCTTTCTGGTTTCAGAGTCTTTTCTGGGACTGATTCCGGTGGACCTCTTTGTCATCTGGACCCGGAAATTTGAACATCCGCTCCCATTCGTGGTGACCCTGGGGGCACTCTCCTACCTGGGGGGAATCATATCCTACGGTATCGGGAAATGGATCTCCCACAGGCGGAGAATACGTGTCTTTACAGAACGGCGACTGGCCAGGTATGTGGAGTTCGTCAGAAAGTGGGGAGGCGCCTTTATCATCATTGCTGCACTTTTTCCTTTTACGCCTTTCTCCATGGTGGTGATTGCCGTCACCCTGCTTCGTTATCCTTTCCGGTTGTTCCTGCTTTTTTCACTCAGCCGCCTGGTCAGGTTCATGCTGATGGGAGGGTTTTACTTCGATATGCTGAACATTGATACCTGGCTGGGGTAACCACCTCTCATTGGATCTCAATCAGGGATTCACCGGTTGTTCGAGTGAACCACCAGGTTCATGTATGCATCCAGGTGGTTTTCGTACAGCTCCCTGGGGGAACAGTCCAATTCAATGCAGAGCGAAGCTGCCAGACCAACGGCAGCTCCCATCTGTCCGGTGGTACGCATGACCCTTGGGCCGCCCAGGCCGATGTGGCTGCAGCTGAAACAGCGTCCGGCCATAAAGAGGTTTGAGATGTTCCTGGAATAGAGGCTCCGGTAAGGCACATAATACCTGGGTGCCGGATAGTACATCGCCTCGGTGAGGAAATCGGGTCTGGATTCGTCAAGCTGGTCCTGACGGTAGTGTACATCCACTTCACGTACCTCCACCACCACCGAGTCGGCGAAAACCGGGGCATTCCTCATATCATTGAAGGTGAAGATGTGGTCTCCCACCAGCCTTCTCGATTCACGTTTTCCGAGCAGGTAGCTGACCCACTCCAGTCTCAGGTTCTCATTCCCCGGTTTTTTCTTTTCATTGGCAAATGAGCCGAATATGGCTTTCAGCATGTGGTCGCGGATCTGTTCTGCATGATCCACCTGGTGCCATTCATCACTGATCATTTCCCACTGCCAGGTTCCGTTTCTGGCTGCATGGTCGCCCGCCACTTCCATGGCCCATGGGACCTCCGGAAAAGTGCTTACGGAATCAGATTCAACGCTCCTCCAGAGTATGGATGCTCCCAGCACACGATTGTCCGGTTCCGAAGGGCTCCACAACTCTCCGTATTCATCCCACTCCTCTCCGAATTCTGATGCACTTTCTCTGCCATACATGGTTTCTGCACCTGCCCAGGTTCCGATCCATCCGTCCCCTGTACAATCGACGAAATAGGGTGCTTTCAGCCTAACCTGTGCTCCGGTGGAGGTGTGCCTCGCATCCACAGCTGTAATCATATTATCGCTGGTCAAGGCATCATAGGCCCGGTACCGAAGATACAACTCAATCCCGGGATACTGTTCCATGGCACGGTGGCGTTTGGCTTCGTCCTGAAATGCTTCCGGGGAACCATTGGGGTAATGCTCGGTATCCAGCATTTTTAATATTCTTTCAAAATGCCCGTAGATTCCAAGGGTGTGCACCCTGATCTCGCTGCTTGCATTTCCCCCCAGTACAGGCCGGTCATGCACCAGGGCAACCCGCATTCCCTGTTCTGCGGCCGCAATGGAAGCGGCACATCCCGCGATCCCGCCTCCCACCACCACCAGGTCAAATTCACGGATGTTTTCCGGGACCTCTTCCATCCCGGTCAACAGGCTCCTCATCTCTTTCAGGTAGAGTGAATGGTTGGTGGGGGCCCTGTAGCGGTTACAGAAATAGAGTGCATCGCACCTTCCGTTGAAACCTGTGATATCCTCAAGCTCGATCTGCACCGCTCCCTCCTGTAACCTCAGTTTGCCTGCGTAATTCCAGCCCCAGCTCATCAGATCGCCCAGGACCTCCTGAAGTGTATCTCCGTCAACGATCAGTCTGAATCGTCCCGGAGCTTCCCAGTGGCCGGGAGCCCAGTCCCTGGTCCGGGCCCAGATATGGTAGACATCGGATGAGGGAACCCGGATCGTAGTGGAGGCATTCTGAACCGGTTCCCCAAGGCCATGGGCCATCAGGTAGGGTGAGCCCATCTGCCCCGTAAACTGCGGATCCACTACCCACCCCCCATGATCATCGAAAGCCTCGCATTCAATAAACAGTTCACGTTTGCATCCCAGCAGCAATGGAAGGATGAGGGAAAACAGGACCCATGTGCGGATTGATCCGGAATGCCATTTACTCATGGCTCAGCAGATTTGTGTAGTCGCTCACCAGCAGGTGGAGTGGAGGTTCATCCTCCTCAATATCAGGGAACCGGCCCAGCGGCTCATAGAACCTGTTGTCGACGTGATCATCATTCACGGCGCTCACCTCCCCTACCAGCACCTTGCCTGTATCTTCCTCTCCCTCGAACTGGTGATAGAGGCCCCGGGGCAGGGTGATGCTTTCTCCCGGACGGAGCCTGACCCAGTCGCCCGGATTCAGCACCCGCTCCATGCCATCCAGACTGACCCGGAATTCATGGCCCGCCAGTCCACCATCCTTGTCCGAGGGATAGAGCTGCATCATCAGGTTTCCTCCTCCCCTGTTAATGATGTCCTCTATTTTGGACCAGTGAAAATGCAGGGGGGTGACCTGTCCCTCTTCCACGATCATGACCTTTTCAGCATAGGGTTTTATGTCATGGGAAGGGTTTCCGTTCCGAAGGGTAAAAAGCAGCAAACCGCTGGCATCGAAATCACCGGATCCGAAATCCGTCAGGTCCCAACCCAGCTGGTTCCTGAATATCTCCTCGCATCCTGACTGGCACTTCTGCCATTGCTGGAGGGTCCACGTGCCCCAGGGCGGAAGCCGGAAGTGCATCTCATCGAAGAATTGAAGGGCTTCCCCAATGAGCCGGTTTATTTCAGATCTCTTCATGAATAAACACAACACGTTTCATCCGTCTAAAGCTACAAAACAGTTCTGACAATTGAATCCGTATGCTACAATTGTTTGTGGAAAGGGTATTCACCGCGAACAACCTGGGTCAGCTGGAAAAGTGGCCGGTCAGGGTGCCAGCTGAAGTACCTGACCGTCGGCAATCAATCTTTCGCGCAGGGATCCGTAAGGGATGTCATGGATATCCTTCCCCTGCTCTACGGCCATTCCGGCCATGGTGGCGGCGCTCTGCCCCAGGATCATGAACACCGGTTCCATCCGGATGGAACCGTATGCGATGTGTGAGCTTGAAAGGCAAACGGGAACGATCAGATTTCTACACTGCTCCCTTTTGGGAAGCAGGGATCTGGCATCGATCTGGTAGGGTGTCCGGGGGTGCACTCCGATATCCCCTTCGTTCTGCACGAATCCGCCAGGGGTGACATAGCGCTGGGTGTTGTGTGAGTCCATGGTATAGGATCCCATCCCTGCGGATTGCACCACAGGAACCCTACCAAGCACTTCATTTTCCGTCATCACAAAAGCACCTATCATCCGCCTCGCTTCCCTCACATAGATCTGGTGTGGCCAGTGGTCATTATCGGTGAATTCATCCCTGGCATAGCCCCAGCGGTTCAGCTCACGCCGGACCTCCTCCGGGATGCGCGGATCGGTCTTCACGAAATAGAGGAGCCCTTTCTGGTAATTCCCATGTTCCCTGATGATCCGCCTGCGTTCATCATAGGTGGCTTCGGGATAGGAGTAGTTCATGCCTATGTTGTCGAAACTGAAGGGACCGTGGTTGTTCACATCAGTTTTATGATTGGGAATGGGATCGAATTTGGCAAAGAACTCACGCCATCCGGACTCGAATACCCTCACGAGCAACTCATACCGGGTGGAGTCGTATGCCCCTGGCCTGGTGATATCGACCCGGTTTTCCGGATGGTCGGTCAGGCACATCCTGAAGCAGTATGCCTGGATCCGATGATCGCCCGAGCATTTGTCCCCGGGATCTTCGGCTGAGATCCGGGGCAGCAGTCCGCTCTCAGGATCACCCGGGATCCGGTAAGGACTGATCTTCGTCCTGAAATGGTGTCCGTGATGAAATACCCCGGTCTGCACACCGTTCCACTCCTCCCCGTAGGTTTCACATCCTTCCCTGCCCACATGGTATTCAATGCCGGCTGCTGCCATCAGGTCTCCCTCGTAGGTGGCATCGATGAATACATCCCCCCTGAAGAGCTTTCCACTGAGGGTCCGGATGGACCGGATGGTTCCGGCCTCCGAGACCACACCTGCCTCCCGGTCGAGCCACTCATCGCGGTAAACCCTGATCCGGTATTCTTCCAGCATTTGGTCAAATACCCTTTCAGCAGCATGCGGCTCAAAAATCCACATGGTTCGGAATTCTCCGTCAATGGCAACATTGCCCTGCCCGGTGTTGCCGTAGTCCTCCTTCCTCTGCCATCGCCATGCTGAATCCTGCTGATAGTGCAGGTAGAGCCTGTGGTAAAAGTTCCGGGCCAGTCCCCCGATCACCTCCTTGTTCCCGGTATCGGTCCAGCCCAGTCCCGAAGCGGTCATTCCTCCCATATGCAGGTCGGGAGAAACAAGAATGACCTCCCTCTCCATTTTTGCCAGCTGAACCGCAGCAATGACCGCTGCCGAAGTTCCTCCGTAGATAATCACCTCTGATTGAAATTCCTGATTGGGTGGTGTTCCCTGGTTCCCGCATGAGGCAAGGATCATGGCTAAGATTGGGAGGGCGAAACAGTTCATCGGAATCGATTTCATAGAGCGAAGGGTTTGAAGCTATGGTTAAAATGATGAAATTAGGAAAATCTAATGATTCAATTCTTGCTTATGTGGATCCTACTGCTGATTTTGGCCGCGTTTTTGACTTCCGGATGTACCCTTTCTACAAGTGAAGAGATCAGGCCCGGTCCCAACATTCTGCTGATCATGACAGATGACCAGGGATACGGAGATATCGGGTTTCATGGAAATCCGCTGATCAGAACGCCCGTGATGGATTCACTTGCCAGGCTGGGGACTCGTATTGATCCATTCTATGTAAGTCCGGTGTGTGCCCCCACCCGTTCCAGCCTGATGACAGGCCGTTATCACCTGCGAACCGGTGTGTATGATACCTATAACGGGGGTGCCATGATGAGCACCGGGGAGGTGACGCTGGCTGAAATGCTCGCCGGAAATGGCTACCGAACGGGAATGATCGGTAAATGGCATTTAGGTGATAACCATCCGTTGCGGCCCCAGGACCAG
>Ga0209536_100003198_pt1 | contig 26397 bp, 23 predicted proteins | sample DeeMarSeWOR28_12_FD_187461 | JGI IMG/M metagenome (GOLD analysis project Ga0209536, IMG submission 187461) | Marine sediment microbial communities from White Oak River estuary, North Carolina - WOR-2-8_12 (SPAdes) (version 2) | ecosystem: Environmental > Aquatic > Marine > Intertidal zone >...
TCAAAGGTCCTGAAAACATCCATGCCGTTGGTAGCTGCCCGCTCAACAAAGGCCTCGGCGACATCATCGGCATAATTGCGGTATCCCACCAGGTTCTGGGCGCGAAGCAGCATGGAGAAAGGGGTTTTCTTAGCATACTTTTTAAGGGTCCTGATCCTTTCCCACGGGTCTTCATTCAAAAAGCGGTGCATGGCGTCAAACGTTGCGCCGCCCCAGGTTTCCAGGGCCCAGAAACCGACTTCATCCATGAGCTCGGCAACCGGTATCATGTCCTCGGTTCTGCCCCTTGTGGCAAAAAGAGACTGATGGCCGTCACGCAGGGTCAAATCCATAACCTTGACGGGGTTTTTGGCCTTCGGCCGGTCCTGGCTGTAATTCATCTCTGTGCTTTCTACGCTGATATCGCTGCTCATTTTTTTCTTCCTGTAAAAATTTTGATTAACCGCGCCAACCTGGAAAAAGCCGCATTTGCGCCATGCTGCGCAGCATCATTTGTGACTGGCGGCCGCTGAAACTCCAGAAACCTTCAGGCACCGGGAGGGCCGGCCGGCCGGCAGTCATGTCATGCAGGGCAGTCGCTTCCTTTTCGGCCAGCAGGTAATACAGAACCGCTGTCATGGCGGCAATTTTCTTTTTATTGTCTTGCATGGTAAGGTCGGGAGCCGTCACATTCAATTCCCAAGCTGCACATAGGTTATGTATTCCGTGGGCTTCCCGGTAATCGAATCAATCTTGTCTTCGAGTATTTTCCGTTCCTGGCTTTCGAGCCATTTATTCCAATCATCAAGGGAATTCCAGGTGCTGATCACAAGATATTCGCCCGGCCTGTCAATACATTTTAAGGTCTCGCCGCTGATGTAACCGTGCTGTTTCATGGCATGCGCCCTTAGCTCAATGATCAGCGGCCGTACAACCGGTGCCACCTCCTGCCCGATGGAACGCTTAATTAAAATTTTTACAGCCATACTTGTCCTCCGGATGCTGAAATGTCAAGGATAAAGGCCTATAGTGGTATATTGCCATGCTTTTTCATTGGATTGGTGTCACGCTTGTTCTTCAAAAGTTGCAGCGCCTTGATTATTCTAAAGCGGGTCATGGCCGGCTCAATGATATCGTCAATATAGCCCCGCTTGGCAGCCACGAATGGATTGACCACCGCTTCCGCATACTCCTGCTCTTTTTGTTCCAGGTAGGCCTGGGGATCGCCGCTCTTTTTAGCTTCCCGGCCATACAATACTTCCACCGCACCCTTGGCGCCCATTACCGCAATCTCGGCAGTGGGCCAGGCATAATTAATGTCACCCCGCAGATGCTTGGAGGACATGACGCAATATGCTCCTCCGTATGCCTTGCGGGTAATAACCGTAACTTTCGGGATTGTGGCTTCAGCAAAGGCATAGAGCATTTTTGCACCGTTCCTGATAACACCGCCGTATTCCTGCACGGTTCCGGGGAGAAATCCCGGCACATCCACAAAGGTCACCACAGGGATGTTAAAACAGTCGCAGAAGCGCACAAACCTGGCACCCTTCACCGAAGAATCAATATCAAGTACACCGGCCAGAAACTCGGGCTGGTTGGCAACGATGCCAACCGGATAGCCATCGTAGCGGGCAAAGCCGATAACCAGGTTCGGGGCATATTCTGCCATGATCTCAAGGAAATCACCCTGGTCAACGGTCCTGCGGATAACCTCTTTCATGTCGTACGACTGGTTCGGGTTGTCCGGAATAATCTGGTTGAGAAATTCGTCGGTTCTTTGCGGAGGATCATCAGTTTCAGCAAACGGCGGACTTTCCATGTTATTCTGAGGCATATAGGAAAGAAGCTTTCTGATATAATCAATGGCATCGGCCCCGGATTCCGCGGCATAGTGGATGACCCCGCTTTTCGAGGCATGGACGGTGGCGCCGCCGAGTTCTTCTACGGTTACATCTTCATGGGTCACGGATTTGACCACCTTGGGGCCGGTAAGAAACATGTAGCTGTTGTTTTTGACCATGATGGAAAAATCGGTCAGGGCCGGAGAATAGACGGCACCGCCGGCACAGGGCCCGAAAATAGCGGAAATCTGCGGGATAACCCCTGAACTCATGACATTGCGCAGGAAGATATCCGTGTACCCGGCCAGGCTTTCAATGCCTTCCTGGATCCTGGCGCCGCCGGAATCGTTAAGGCCGATGACCGGAGCGCCGTTCTTCATGGCCAGGTCCATGATCTTGCATACCTTTTCGGCAAAAGTCTCTGAGAGAGAACCGCCGAAAACGGTGAAGTCCTGGGAAAAGACATAGACAACCCTGCCGTCTATAGTACCGTAGCCGGTAATTACCCCGTCCCCCAGGAATTCCTTGCCTTTCATGCCGAACTGGGTGCAGCGATGGGTCTTGAACATATCAAACTCTTCAAAGCTGCCTTCATCCAGCAGCATTTCGACCCTTTCCCGGGCTGTCATCCTGCCTTTGGCATGCTGCTTTTCTATACGCTCCTGACCGCCGCCCAGACGGGCCAGGTTCCGCATTTTTAAAAGTTTGTCAAAGTCGTTGCTCATATTTTTGCTCCTGCTCCTGTAACCGATATCAAGGATTGCGCTGCCGGCCGGATATCAGCTTTTTTTTGAACAGAACTCCATTAAAACCCCATGGGTCGACTTTGGATGCAGAAAAGCAACCAATTTGCCGCCGGCGCCCTCAATGGGTGTTTCATGGATAAGGCGGCAGCCGCCCTCACGCGCTTGCTTGATCTGGCCCTCTATGTCATCTGTCTTGTACGCCACATGGTGAATACCTTCCCCGTTTTTTTCAAGGAACTTGGCAATGGGGCTTTCTGCGGAGGTCGGCTCCAGCAGTTCGATGTGAACTTCGCCCACCGCAAAGAAAGCCGTCCGCACCTTTTGGGACTCTACGGTCTCTTCACCCTCGCACGGCAGGCCCAGGACTTTTTCATAGAACGTTCTTGCCTCGGCAATGGACCGTACGGCAATACCTAAATGATCAATTTTCTGCAACATACTTTATCCTCTATCTTTGTATTCTCCAAAAACTTTTCGCAACACATTGCAGATTTCGCCCAGCGTTGCATACTCTTTTACACAGTCATAAATACAGGGCATAAGATTTTCGCTTCCCTGGGCCGCGCTTTCCAGCGAGGCCAGAGAACGGGCAACCTGTCCGTTATCCCTGTTCTTTTTCGTCTCTGTCAGTTTCGCCACCTGGGTTTTTTCCACTTCAGGGTCCACCCTGAGCAGAGGAGGTTTTTTCTCCTCCTGGATCTGGAATTTGTTAACCCCGACGATGATGCGTTCGCCACGCTCAATTTCCTGCTGGTACTGGTAAGCTGCATTTTCAATCTGGCGTTGGATAAACCCTTCTTCAATGCATTTGACCACCCCGCCGGATTCTTCGATCTTGTCGATCAGGGCCAGCGCTTCGCGTTCAATCTTGTCTGTAAGTGCTTCAATGTAATAGGAACCGGCCAGGGGGTCAATGGTCTCTGCCACTCCGGATTCATGGGCCAGGATCTGCTGGGTCCGCAACGCAGTCCGGACCGAATCTTCAGTGGGCAGGGAATGGGCTTCGTCCTTGGAATTGGTGTGCAGGGACTGGGTGGAGCCCAGCACGGCGGCAAGGGCCTGGATGGTCACCCTGACAATGTTGTTGTCGATCTGCTGCGCCGTAAGCGTGTTGCCCGCTGTCTGGGTATGGAAGCGGAGCATAAGGCTGGCAGGGTTCCTGGCGTTGAAGCGCTCTTTCATGAGGCGAGCCCACAGTCGCCTTGCCGCCCTGAACTTGGCCACTTCCTCGAGCAGATCTGATGAAGCATTAAAGAAGAACGCCAGCCTCCTGGCAAAGACGTCAAGCTCCAGGCCGGCATCCAGCGCCGTCTGGACATAGGTGCAGCCGTTCGCCAGGGTAAAGGCTACCTCCTGCACCGCGGTTGAGCCTGCTTCGCGAATGTGGTAGCCGGAAATGGATATCGTATTGAAAGCCGGCGTCATCTGGCTGCACCATTGGAAAATGTTGGTGATCAGGCGCAGACTTGGCTTGGGCGGGAATATGTAGGTACCGCGGGCAACGTATTCCTTTAGGACATCATTTTGTATCGTGCCTTTGATGTCTTTGGGGGCAACGCCCTGTTTTTCTCCCACAGCCACATACATGGCAAGCAGGATGGCAGCCGGAGAGTTGATGGTCATGGAGGTGGAGACCTTGTCCAGGGGGATCCGGTCAAAAAGGGTTTCCATGTCGGCCAGGGAGTCAATGGCAACCCCGACCTTGCCCACCTCTCCCACACTCATGGGGTCATCAGAATCGTAGCCGATCTGGGTGGGCAGATCAAAGGCAACTGAAAGACCAGTGGTGCCCTGTTCCAGGAGATAGCGGTAGCGTTTGTTTGATTCGGCGGCTGTTGAAAAACCTGCATACTGCCGCATGGTCCACAGGCGGCCCCGGTACATGGTGGGCTGCACACCTCTGGTAAAAGGGTATTGCCCTGGAAAAGCAAGTTTGTCAAGATAGTCGCTGTCGATGTCTTCCGGTGTCGCCAGTCTCGGGATTTCCTCACCGCCATGATTGGTGAATTTCTCCTTGCGTTCCGGAAACCGGCTCAAACTTTTTGCCAGCTCGTTTTCTTCCCACTCAGCAAGTTTTGGATGTTTCGCCATGGCCTTTTCCTTGTATTCCTTATTGTTCTTCTAGAATTTTCTTTGCCTTCAGCCTGGGGTCTCCGGGAAGAGGCAAATTCCTTCTGGTGATTTCAGCCAGGAGTTTGGGCCGCAGCATTTCCAGGCACCAGTCAAGCACTTCCTGGTCATGGGCCCCACGGCGTCTTTTCTGTCTTTCGCCGCTGTCGCGATGCTCCTTGTCCACCTTGTCTATGCGTTCAAGAAGTTCTGCAATCCCTTTGGATTCGGTGGCAACAGTCATGCTGACCTGGGTTGGGGTCCCGCTGCCTTTGCGGGTGACTGCCTCAAGGTCCATGGCCAGGATATCAGCCCCTTTGCAGTCAGCCTTGTTCACTACCAGGATGTCAGCCACTTCCAAAAGACCGGCCTTCATGGCCTGTATGTCATCCCCCAGTCCGGGCGCCAGGACAAGCAGGGTGATGTCCGCCAACCGGATGATATCCATTTCAGACTGGCCGACTCCCACGGTTTCTATAATGATGGGAGAACAGCCGCAGCTGGCCATGATCCGCACCGCTGCGCCTGCAGTGGCGCAGAGCCCTCCCAGCCTGCCCCGGGTGGCCATGGACCGCATCACAACATCCTTGTCAGTTGCATGCTGCATCATGCGGATGCGGTCCCCTAAAATTGCCCCGCCCGATATGGGAGAGGATGGATCAATGGCTATAATGCCTATGCGTTTGTGACTACCGCGCAGCTGAGAAATTATGCCATTGGTCAGGGTCGATTTACCGGCTCCCGGAGGTCCGGTTATACCCAGTATCGTGGCCCTGGCAATGAGATCTTCATCCAGCGCTGACAGTAACTCCTGGGCACTTTCATCACCGTTTTCCACCAGGGAAATGGCCCGGCCGATCGCCCTTGGGTCCCATGCCTTGAGGCCTTCGAGTAATCTATCAATGGTCATCAGTATCCTGTTCAGCCGCCGGATTTTTTTTCGCAGGCATCTTTAAAAGCGTTGATGATCTTATCTACCGGAGTGCCAGGCGTGAATATCTCGACTATGCCTGCTGCCTTCAGGGCCACAATATCCTCATCCGGAATAACGCCGCCACCAAGCACGGGGATCTCCGGGGCGCCAGCCTTGGCAAGCGCTTCCACTACTGCCGGGAAAAGGCGCATGTGCGCACCGGAAAGCGACGAAAGGCCAACGGCATCAACGTCTTCCTGGATGGCGGCAGCAGCAATTTCTTCAGGGCTTCTGCGGATGCCGGTATAGACAACTTCAAAGCCGGCGTCCCGCAAGGCATGGGCAATGAATTTCGCACCGCGGTCATGGCCGTCCAGTCCTGGTTTACCAACCAATACCCTGTTTTTCTTCGTTTTATCTGTCATGTTCTACCTCAACCTGCTGGGAATATCCCTGTTTTATCGAGGGAAATGTATTAATCCAAGCTCCCTGCAAAGACATGGGAACAGAATTCTCCGAGGGTACCGAGATCTGCACAGACATGCACATCAGCCTGTCGCATGGCATCTATTTTGGCCAGGGCCGTACCGCTGCCGCCGCTGACAATAGCCCCGGCATGGCCCATGCGGCGTCCGGGAGGTGCGGTCAGGCCGGCCACAAAGCCGACTACAGGTTTTGTGACATTCCCGGCAATAAATGTACAGGCTTCCTCTTCAGCGGAGCCGCCTATTTCGCCGATCATGACTATGCCTTTTGTGTCCGGATCATCTTCAAAAGCGGCTAGGCAGTCAATAAAGTCCGTGCCGTTGACCGGGTCACCACCGATGCCGATGCAGGTCGACTGACCCAGTCCCTGCTTGGTGAGCTGGTCTACCACCTCATAGGTCAGGGTGCCGGAGCGTGAAACCACGCCGATGTTTCCTTCCAGGTGGATGGGGCCTGGCATGATGCCCACCTTGCACTGGCCTGGTGTGATGATGCCCGGGCAGTTGGGGCCGATAAGGCGGGATGATTTTGAAGCCAGGAAATTCTTGACCCGCAGCATATCCATGACCGGTATCCCTTCCGTGATAGAGACAATAAGGGCAATACCGGCATCAGCCGCCTCCATGATTGCATCAGCCGCAAAGGGGGGCGGCACAAATATCATGGAGCAGTTGGCTCCCGTCTTTTTAGCGGCCCCGCGCACCGTATTGAAAACAGGAACATCGTCCATGGTCTGTCCGCCTTTGCCCGGGGTCACGCCTGCAACTACTCTGGTACCGTAAGCAATACACTGGCGGGTATGAAACTGGCCTTCTTTGCCGGTAATGCCCTGCACTAGTACTCTGGTGCTTTTATCTACAAAGATACTCATAATCAGCCCCTGACAATTTCAGCAATCTTGTTGGCCGCATCTTGCAGGTCCAAGGCGGTGATGAGATTCAGGCCGGACTCTGCCAGGATCTGGCGGCCCTGCTCAACGTTGGTCCCTTCCATGCGGACGACAACCGGCACTGGAATAGAAGTTTTGCGGGCAGCCTGCACCACCCCTTCGGCCAGGACATCACAGCGTAAGATGCCGCCGAAAATATTGATGAGAATTGCTTTGACATTTTTATCCGCCAGGATGATCCTGAAGCCGTTTTCCACCATTTCAGCGTTGGCGCCGCCACCGACATCAAGAAAATTGGCAGGCTCCGCCCCGGCCTTTTGGATAATATCCATGGTGGCCATGGCCAGACCGGCACCATTGACCATGTTACCCACATTGCCGGAAAGATTGATATAATTCAGATTGAACCTGGATGCCTCTACCTCGAGCGGATCTTCCTCGTCCGTATCCCGCAAATCCTCGAGATCCTTTTGCCGGTAAAGCCCGTTGCTGTCTATATCGATCTTGGCATCCAGGGCAATTATGGCGTTCTCGGCAGTTACAACCAGAGGGTTGATCTCAACAAGAGAGCAGTCCCGCGCGATAAAAAGCCTGTAAAGGTTTGTGAGCATTGCGTAGAAGGGCTTGCTGACCTCTGGTCCAAGGTCAAGGCCGAATGCAATCTCGCGACAGTGATAGGGTCCTATACCGACCAAGGGGTTTACAGTCACCCGGATAATTTTCTCCGGGCTTTTTGCTGCCACCTCTTCGATATCCATACCACCGGCCTGGCTGGCCATGATAACAATATTGGCCGTAGCTCTGTCAGGCAGGATGGAAAGGTACAGCTCCCGGGCAATATTGAGCCCTTCCTCTACCAAAATTTTCTTGACGAGCTTCCCCTCAGGACCGGTCTGGGGCGTGACCAGGTTCATATTCAGAATATGCGAGGCAATATTTTTTACCTCTTCCCGAGAGTTGGCAAGTTTGACACCGCCTCCCTTACCGCGGCCGCCGGCATGGATCTGGGCTTTTATGACAACTGGGTAAGCACCCAGATTTTCAGCTGTGGTACATGCTTCATCGACAGAAAACGCCACCTCTCCCGCAGGAACAGGAATGTTGGCATTGCGGAACAGTTCTTTGGCCTGATATTCGTGAATCTTCATGGATTATTTTTTAAAAAACAAGCTGAAGGCCGGTACAGGGACGAACAGGTTCTGCCCACCCCTGTGCCGTTTCCTCCGTCTTTTATTTTTTGGGATAGCCCATAGCGTTGAGCGACTCTGTAATTTCACCCAGGACTGCGGGATCGTCAATGGTAGAGGGCATCCGGTATTCCTTGCCGTTGGCAATTGCCCGCATGGTACCACGCAGGATCTTGCCGGAACGGGTTTTCGGCAGCCTGGCAACAATGGAGGTTTCCTTGTAGCAGGCAATGGGGCCAATCTGGCTGCGTACCATCTTTATAAGATCCGTCTTCAGCTCATCGGCATCCTGCTCTGCACCTGCTTTCAAGACTACCAGGCCAACCGGCAGCTGGCCTTTGAGCTGGTCGTCGGTGCCGAATACGGCGCATTCAGCTACACTGGGATGGGTGGCGATTACCTCTTCCATGGCCCCTGTTGATAACCGGTGTCCGGCTATATTGATGACATCGTCGACCCGGCCCATAACATAAATATAGCCGTCTTCATCCATGTAGCCGCCATCGCTGGTTTCGTAGTACCCGGGAAACTTGCTCATATAGGAGCGCTGGAATTTTTCATCATCCTTGTAAAGGGTGGGCAGGGTTCCGGGGGGCAAAGGCAGCTTGACAACCACGTTGCCTTCCTCGTGGGGGTCAAGCTCCTTGCCTTCATCGCTCAGAATCTTAACGTCATAACCTGGCACCGCTACAGTCGGGGAACCGGGTTTGATGGGCATCTGCTCGATGCCCATACAGTTAGCCGCAATGGCCCACCCGGTTTCAGTCTGCCACCAGTGGTCAATGACCGGTCGGTGCAGCATCTTACAGGCCCAGTGGTAGGTGTCCGGATCAAGTCTTTCCCCGGCCAGAAAAAGGTATTTAAAGTCCGAAAGATCGTATTCCTTGAAATAAGCACCGTCAGGATCTTCCTTTTTTATGGCCCGGAACGCGGTCGGGGCAGTGAACAGCACCTTGACGCCGTGCTGGGAAATAACCCGCCAGAAGGCGCCCGGGTCAGGCGTACCGATGGGCTTGCCTTCGTAGATAATGGTGGTGCAGCCACGTAAGAGAGGCCCGTAAATAATATACGAGTGGCCGACAACCCAGCCTACGTCTGAGGCAGCCCAGTAGACATCGCCGCCGCGGACATCATAGATATTTTCCATGCTCCAGTTGAGTGCCACGGCATGGCCGCCGTTATCGCGGACCACACCTTTGGGCATGCCGGTTGTGCCGGAAGTATAGAGAATGTAGAGCGGGTCGGTTGCCTTTACAGGAACGCAGTCCGCAGGTTCGGAGGAAGCGGCGAGTTTCTCCCAGTCAAGGTCACGTTCCTGGCTCAGAGGGGCTTTGACCATGGAGCGCTGGTAGATGATGCATTTTTCTGGTGTGTGTTTGGCTATTTCAATGGCCTTGTCGAGCAGCGGTTTATACTCAATAAGCTTTTTCCCTTCTACGGCGCCGGAGGCGGTCACGATCACCTTGGGCTGGGAATGGTCAATGCGGATTGCCAGCTCGTTAGCGGCAAAACCGCCGAAAACAACGGAGTGGATGGCGCCGATCCTGGCACAGGCCAGCATGGCAATGGCGGCCTGCGGGATCATGGGCATGTAGATGATAACGGTATCGCCTTTTTTTACGCCCTGCCCCTTGAGGACCCCGGCAAAATTTGCCACCAGATCCCGGAGTTCCCGATAGGTGAATTTCTGAATGGTATTGGTGACCGGGCTGTCGTAAATGATGGCCACCTGGTCGGCCCTGCCGCGTTCAATATGACGGTCTACAGCATTATAGCAGGTGTTCATCTCACCCCCTGAAAACCAGCGGTAAAATGGGGGATTAGAATCATCCAGCACCTTGTCCCATGTTTTATACCAGTCAATACCTTCTGCGGCTTTGCCCCAGAAAGCTTCGGGTTCTTCAACGCTTTTTGTGAAAATGTCCTTGTACCTGCCCATTACGGCCCTCCATTAATTTTTTTCTTTTAATTGCAATGCATTAAGTGGTATATGTCCACACTTTCCTCTATGGAATCTTGGGGATTTTTCAGCCACTCACTACCACATTGTGGTAGCCATGGCAAGCTTTTTCCGTAAAAATACCTAGTGTACCCGATGGGGCTGCAAACTGCACAAAAAATCAAGGTTTAAGAAAAATTATTTTTTGCGGCTTTTCCTAAGCTTGACATTCTGCTAAAGCCTGCAACAGGCTTAGCAGGCGCCTTCACCGGAGACCATGCAGGGTCAGCGGGATCTCCTGCGATATTGCACCTTCCACGTGCCTGAACAGAGCGAAACACACTCTGCCCAGGATGCCTTGCAACCGCACCACGTTAATTCTACGGGTTAGGTTTATGTAACTTACATGAGTAATGGAATTTGTGAAGAAATCAATAGGGATTGTTTGGCAGGTTATGCGTAGGTTTAACCTACGTGCGAGAGCAGGAAGGAGCGAAGGTTTATTTTTTTTCCTTTGATATCAAGTTTTTTGCGGAGGTTGCGGCGATGGAAATCAACAGCACTGACCGAAATTTTAAGGAGATAGGCCATTTCTTTATTGGATTTTCCTTGGCGGATAAAATCTGCGATCTGGATTTCCCTTGGAGTCAGGCCATGATACAGTGAAGAAAGTTTCTTGGAAAATGAGGAGGTTATTTCCGCGAGATTTGTTTTAATGGTTTCAAGGTAGACCTGTTGAGATTTTTCGGTCAAGGTGGATTCAAGCTCATTGATAAAAGGAAGTATCAGTTCTTTTACATTTGCCAGCACCTTCTTTTCCAACTCTTCTTTTGCTTCAGCACTTTCCCTGAGCAGGACTTTCAATGCCGTAACGGTCTCTTCAAGCATATTGGTGCGCTGCCGTAAAGTCTCTTCAACCTGCTTCTGGTCACTTATATCGCGGATGGATTCGACAGCGCCCACATAATTCCCATCCTTGTCATACAGGGGCGCCGCCAGGCCGGAGAGATAGGCGCCTTTGCCTCCATATGCAGAAGCCACAAATGCTTCGGCATGCAGAGTCTTTTTGTCTATCACCTTGACGTCATAATGTTTTCTGAGCTGGGGATTCCGGTTTTCCACCAGATCGATCAAGATAGGCCTCTTCTTTCCGTAAAAGGGGACGGCATAAACAAAATTTCCTTTGCCGACAATTTCTGCCGCGGTAACGCCGGTCATTTTTTCAATGGCCCTGTTCCAGGCAACCACGATTCCCCTGCTGTCGATCACAAAAGTTGCATCCGGCAGTAAATCAATAATTTCGGTATAATCAAACGACATATTATTTGTTCGTGTCATCAGTTATCAGGTTTTGGGCAGGTCATTTCTGCTCTCCGGCATTTGCCGGTATTTATAAAATGCGCCGCAGGCGCCTTCGCCGGAGACCATGCAGGGACCGATCGGGTGTTCCGGCACACATGCAGTACCGAAAAGTTTGCAGTCAGCCGGTGTTTTGATGGATTTCAAAACATCTCCGCAGGCGCAGCCGGCTGGATCTTTAGCCTCTGCAACCGATATATCGAACCGTTTCCTGGCATTGAAATATTCGTATTGGGGGCGGATTTCCAGGCCGCTGCCGGGAATAACCGTCAATCCACGCCAGAGAGCATCAGCCGGCTCAAATATCTTGTACATGACAGCCATGGCCTGGCGGTTGCCTTCCCTGGTAACAGCCCTGTCATAGGCTATCTCAACCCTGGGTTTATCTTTTTGGACCTGATCGGCAAGCATCACCACTGCTTTGAGAATATCAACCGGCTCAAAACCTGCAATAACGCAGGGAATTTTGTAGCGGTTTACAAATGGTTCATAGGCATCGGCACCTATCATGATGGAGACATGGCCCGGACAGATGAGCCCGTCAATCCGGATTTCAGGGTCTGCCAGGAGCGCTTCAAGGGCAGGTGGCATAACCTTGTGCGCTGAGATGACGGAAAAATTCCGCAGTCCTTCCTCCTGGGCGGTGAGTATGGCCGCTGCCACTGTTGGAGTGGTGGTTTCAAATCCCACACCCAGGAAAATAACCTGGCGTTCCGGATTCTGCCTGGCAATCTGGAGGGCATCAAGTGAGGAATAAACAGTCCTGATGTCTGCCCCATCTGCCCGGGCATCCTGCAGGGAAGACCTGGAACCGGGAACCCTGAGCAGGTCTCCGAATGTCGTAATAATGGCACCGTCCATTTCGGCAGCTTTTATAAAGGAGTCAATATCGGCCGTGGCAGTGACACAGACAGGGCAGCCCGGCCCTGAAGTAAGAGTAATTGCCGGTGGCATCAGGTCCCTGATCCCGTGACGGCAGATGGAAACAGTATGCGTGCCGCACACCTCCATGAAGCGGACAGACCGGAGACCTTCCTGCCTGTTGAGCAGCTTTGCAAGTTTTCCTGCCACCCCGCCGTCCCTATACGTGTTCAGCCAATCCATAATGAGATACCAGTTTTAAGTGCCTAAAAGTTAAAGAAAAGGGTTCAAGGGTTCAAGGGGTCGAGGGGTCGAGGAGTTGAGTGAAAACAATTTGCAAAGATATCATTTCCCTCTTTCTTCCCATAAATCATAGATGTGCGTTAATTCCAAGGACCTAAAACTTAACTTTTTCTGTGAATCCTAAAGTTAATCTTTTACCCTTGAACCCTTGAATCCTCGAACCCTTTATCCCTTCCGCCTTTCCCACATCGCCCTCCCTGCAACAGCCTGTCCGAGCGAGATGCCGCCATCATTGGTCGGCACCTGTTCATGGGAATAAACAGCAAAGGAAAGGGTTTCAAGATTTGTTTTAAGCTGCCGGTGCAGGTTCAAGTTCTGGAACACACCACCTGACAGGACTACCTGGTTAATATTTCTTTTGTCCCTTATTTCCCGGCATACCCTGGTGAACAGGGCTACCAGGCTATTGTGAAATCGCCTGCTGATACGCCGCGGTTCCTCCCTTTTCAGAATATCATGCACAATGGCGGTTATGATGGGTCCTGCATCGAGCAGCCAAGGCTTGACATCGGATTTAATTATCTCAAAGGGGTATGATGCCCCATCATGTTCATGGGATTCAAGGAGCATTTCCAGTTCAGCTGCAGCCTGTCCTTCAAAGCTGACAGTGTATCGCAAGCCAAGCAGGGCGGCAACAGAGTCAAAAAGTCTGCCGCAGCTTGAGGTCAACGGTGAGTTGATGGATTGATCAATCATCTGCCGGATAATAGCAACTTTGTCCCCGTGATCATGGAGCATCTGCAGGTTCAGTTCATTATATCCGGGACCGAAAGCCCGGTACAGGTGACTGATAGCCATGCGCCAGGGTTCACGGATTGCTGCATCCCCGCCCGGCATTGCAACGGCTGCCAGGTGGGCCAGCCGCACAAAAGAATGGTAGTCGGCCAGCAAGACCTCGCCGCCCCAGACAGTGTGGTCCGGGCCATAGCCGTTTCCATCCAGGGTCAAAGCGATAACCGGCCCGGCAAGCCCATGCTCGGCCATGCAGCTCACCGCATGGGCATGGTGATGCTGGACCCCGATTGTCGGCAGTTCATTCTGGCTGCGGGCATAACGGCTGCCGGCATAATCAGGATGCAGGTCATGTACCAGGAGGTCAGGTTCTATGCGCAGGAGAGACTGAAAGTGACAGGATATATTTTTCTGGTGCAGCTGGGTATCCATATTATCCAGATCGCCGATATGTTGGCTGACAAAGGCCTCCTTTCCTTTTGTCAGGCAGATCGTGTTTTTAATAATTGCCCCCAGACCCAGGGTGCGGCCGCTATCCCGGTTCAGGCTGACAACGGCAGGGACAAAGGCCCGCGCCCTCCTGTATAAGGCAGGAAAACTGCCTGACATGCGGATGACAGAATCATCGGCCTGGGTGACAATCTGCCGGTTGTGCAGCAGAAAATAGTCAGCAATGTTTCCGAGAGCTGCAAAGGCTTCCTCATTGTCCTTGACCACAGGGGAGCCGGATAGGTTGCCACTGGTCATGACCAGGGCGGGAAAATCATGGCAGTAAAACAGGAGATGGTGGATGGGGGTGTAAGGCAGCATCACCCCTATAAAGCGGTTATCGGGTGCGACATTTTCCGCCAGGGAGAAGGAACCCTTTTTCTGCAAAAGGACTATCGGTTTTGTCCGTCCGCTTAGATATTTTTGCTCGTCCTGTGAAAATCCGGCAAATGCATTTATCCGGTCCAGGTCTGCAGCCATGACAGCAAGCGGTTTGTCAGGCCTGCCTTTTTTCTCTCTGAGCCGGGCAACAGCTTTATGGTCAACTGCATTGACCGCAAGGTGAAACCCGCCAATGCCTTTAATCGCAATAATATTTCCTGCCTGCAGAAGATCTGCAGCCATGCGGATGGCGTCAGAACCATCGACAGTTTGTCCGTCCGGTGCAGCCAGCCTGACCGCAGGTCCACAGACAGGACAGCAGGTGGCCTGGGCATGAAAACGGCGGTCGAGGGGGTCGCTGTATTCCGCCTGGCAGCGCTCACACAGATCAAAGTGTTTCATCGCTGTCAGGGGCCGGTCGTAGGGGGTTTTTTCAATCAGGGTAAAGCGCGGGCCACAGTCCGTGCAGTTAATAAACGGGTATAAGTAGCGGCGGTTGTCAGGATCAAAAAGTTCGGCCAGGCAGTTGTCGCAGACATCGGAATCAGGGGTAATGGGGCCAATTCTTTTACCGGCAGATTGGCTTTCAACTATTTGAAAATCCCGGCAGGCAGCATCAGGCCCAACCTCTGATTTTACAACAAGTAACTCTTCGATATGTGCAAGGGGGGGTTTTTCACGGCTGAGGGCTTCAGTAAAATGTTCGATATCCTGCTCGGTGCCATAAACCTCTATGGTGACACCGGCTGCAGTATTGGCAACATGACCTGTCAAGCCCCGTGACCTGGCAAGCCTGTATATAAAGGGCCTGAATCCGACGCCCTGGATAGTACCGCTTACTTCTATCCGGCCCCGGATTTTTTTTAAGCAGTCTGTTCCTGTATCCAACTGTGCCAATCCTCAAGTCCCTGTCCGGTATAGGAGGAAATTTCAAAAATTATCAGGTCAGGATTGATGGACCTGGCTGCTTTTTTGATTTTTTCTATGTCGCAGCGCAAATGCGGCAGCAGATCGACTTTGCTGATCAGAAGAACACGGGATTCCCTGAACATGAGCGGGTACTTGTACGGTTTGTCATCTCCCTCTGTAACACTGAGCATCATAACCTTGTGATCTTCTCCGACATTGAACTCTGCAGGGCAGACAAGGTTACCGACATTTTCCACAACCAGAAGGTCCAGCCCGTCAAGGTCTAAATCATCTAGGGCATTCTGGATCATGTTGGCGTCAAGGTGGCAGGCACCGTCCGTTTCAATCTGGACCGCCGTGAGGCCGGCAGCCACAACCCTTTCAGCATCAAGGGTAGTCTGGATATCGCCTTCAATGACACCAATTTTGAGCAGGCCTGCGAAACGCTTCCCCATCTCCTCGAGCAGGGTGGTCTTGCCCGCTCCGGGAGAACTCATAAGGTTAATGACGGTGAGACCGTGCGCATCAAAAAGCTTTCGGTTTTCCTGTGCTATTCTACTGTTGGCATCTAGAATGTTCTTAACAACTGCTACTCGCAATGTTTTCTCCTTCAATAAAAAATGACATGCTTAATAGGTAATTACTCCTAATTTCGCGGTGGACCCGGATAATACCCCATGTAAACCTCTAGTGCAAAGGGTTATATGGTCATTGTAAACTCCCGGCAAAAGAGTGTGAAAATTTTATTCTCAAATTTTTCATATCCTGTTATTTATAATAATCATTAGAACCATGACGGTGGGCCCCAAAAAGGCAGGGCAACAAAAAAATCAACCGGTTAAAATTATCAATGCTTGAGGCAATCCGGCTTATTGCAGAGCGCAGGATCAGTGAGGCTATTCAGAAGGGGCTTCTTGACACACAAGCATGGCGCAACAGGCCTCTGCCGATGACCTGTGACAACCTGGTGCCTGAGGAGTTGCGCATGGCACATAAGATTTTGAAAAACGCAGGATACCTCCCTCCTGAAATTGAAGCAAAGAGAGAAATCCAGCAGATTGAGGATTTGCTCGCTACCTGTGAAGACGAGTGCACCAGGGTAAAGCAGATAAAAAAGTTAAATTACCTGGTGCTGAAGCTTAATATCATGAAAGGCGACAGAGTCAACATTGAAAGCCAGGAAGAATATTACCGCAAGATTGTTGAACGGATCAGCGTCAAAAAGCAAAACCCGGAATAAAGTTGCAGCCACGCCCCCATTCTTTTTTTCTTTAATATAAGGGCATCTTGAATAATCAAGATGCCCTTAAAAAGATTTTGCCGAATCCAGAAGCAGGGTCACAGGACCCTGGTTGATAAGTTCAACATCCATCAGGGCCTGGAATTTTCCAGAGACCACCGGTACACCCAGTTTCGTTGTTTCCCTGATAAACATTTCATAGAGTTCTTCAGCCTGATCAGGAGGTGCTGCATTAGAATAGGAGGGGCGCCTGCCTTTTCTGCAGTCGCCGTAGAGGGTAAACTGCGATACGACAAGTATTTCTCCTGCAACATCAAGGACAGACAGATTCATCAGTCTGCCCTGGTCGGGGAAAATTCTCAAATGGGCAATTTTCTCTGCAAGTATTTTGGCATCGCCGGCCGAGTCATCTTTCCGGACGCCGAGAAGGATGAGGAGACCCGGTCCAATCCTTGAGATAACAGAGGCATTGACGGTTACCGAAGCTTTTTTGACGAGTTGTACAACTGCGCGCATAACTGACCGTGCCTTTTGCAATTTGTTTTTATTACGCTTTTTATATAAATAAAGTTATCTCAAATCTTTACCCCTGGGGCAGAACAGGCTACGAGGTAAGAGCAGGAAGGGGAGATTGACCCCAGTGTTGTCCTTCCTGCGGTTCAGCGCTAAGCGCAGAATCCGGGAAAAGAGTTTATCCCTTGTGAATAATTCATATTCGCTCTAAAATGGCAATGAAAAAAAAGCGTTATGGCCTTACTGTTTCAAGTGGAATGGGACTGGGAAGGCCGTGCACCTGCTGATTAAAAAGGGAAACCATTATGTTTGAGGAAAGTGAAATTATTAATCTTATTTTGGGATTGGTATCCCTCGTAATAGTTTTCTATGAAATCCGAAAACGGACGATACCCCATTTTCACTTATTTTTTGCAGGGTTCGTATGTGTGGTCATGGCCAGGATTTTTACAGTGGTTGAAGGGGTATTCCTGGGGGGCATTTTAAATATACTGGAGCATCTCTGCTATGCCTTTAGTGCATTATTGTTTGCGGTCGGCTGTATATCGCTGTCTAAAAAAAGATCTTCAGAGTTGAAGAGGTAACCGAGAGTGAACCTGATCGTCTTTCTTGACAGCTTCTCGACCCTGTGCTTCGGGGCAGCATTCTATTATGTGTTTTTCATTACAGAGGATCATATTTATTATCAGGCCCGGTTTCTCCTCTATATCTTAATGGGGCTTTACTTTTTTGTCGGCCTCACAAATATCATGGAGCATGCCGGCATCACTGCTTATTTTGATCCATATGAGGAATACCTGGAAATCCTCTTTATGCCCTTTTTCCTTTTCTTCATGTATACGTTGATTGCAAAGCTTGATCTGCAAAAACAGCTGGCAGGAGAAGTTGCCCTGAAGAAAGCGCTTGAACGGGCGGAATCGGAACACAGGAAATCAAATGCAATCCTTGCGGCCATAGGCGATGGCATCAGTATTCAGGACAGGGACCTGACGATTCTTTACCAGAATGAGATACTTAAGAAAATGGTGGGCGATCATGTCGGTGAATTCTGCTTCAAAGCCTATGAGCACAGCAGTGAACCCTGCCAGGAGTGTCCTATTGTCGCTTCATTTCATGACGGCAGGATACACAAGGCGGAAAGAAGCAGAACAACGGATAAGGGGACCCTTTATGTGGATATAACAGCCTCGCCCCTGATCACTCAAGACGGGGAAGCCTACGCGGGCATAGAGGTGGTGCGGGATATAACGAACCGGAAAAGGATGGCTGAAGAGATTCTGCGGGTCCAGAAACTTGAATCCATAGGGCTGCTTGCCGGGGGAATTGCCCATGATTTCAATAATCTGTTGACCGCTCTCCTGGGCAATATCTCGCTGGCAAAAACCTATGCAGCCTCGGATGACAAGGTCATTGCCAAGCTGGAGGCGGCTGAAAAGGCCTCATATCGCGCCCGGGAATTGACACAGCAGCTACTGACCTTTTCCCGCGGGGGTGCCCCGGTAAAAAAAGTGATGAATGTTAACGAGCTGGTGCGTGATTCCAGCATGTTCTCCCTGCGCGGCGCCAATGTTAAGTGCAATTTTGTCCTGTCTGACGACCTGTGGCCGGTGGAAGTAGACCCGGGCCAACTCAGCCAGGTAGTTAATAATTTAATTATCAATGCAGATCAGGCCATGCCGGGAGGAGGCATGATTAGTGTCAGCACGGAAAATGTCTCGCTTGCACCTGACAATCCGATGATGGTGGCTCCAGGGAAATATGTTCGGATTACCGTTACAGACGAGGGACAAGGCATTGCTCCTGACCATCTCCCCAGGATTTTTGATCCATTTTACACAACCAAACAGGACGGGAGCGGGCTGGGGTTGACAACGGCCTTTTCAATTATCAAGAACCATGCAGGCCATATCACGGTAGAGTCCGGCTCCGAGTCCGGTGCGAGATTTTTTGTGTATCTCCCGGCTGCTGAGGCCCAAATTGCGGAGGTTTCGCTACAGGATGAGGCAATATATAAAGGAGAGGGCAGGATTCTGATCATGGATGATGATGAGCCGGTCAGAATATTGGCCCAGGAGATGCTCGCCCATCTTGGCTATAATGTCATTTCAGCCAGCAATGGCGAAGAAGCTGTTGAATTATACCGGGCAGCAATGCAGGAAAATAATCCTTTTGATGCTGTCATATTGGATTTGACCGTGCCCGGCGGCATGGGGGGAAGCGAAACGTGCAGTAAGCTTCTGGCCATGAATCCGGCGGCTAAGATACTTGTTTCCAGTGGTTATGCCAATGATCCGGTCATGGCGTATTACGAAAAATACGGATTCAGCGGCATAGTCCCGAAACCCTATAAAATTCAGGAAATGAGTAAAAAATTGCAGGAAATTCTTGCAGCTCCCCCTAAACATCAATAATGCTGTTATGCAGTGAACAGCGGCAATGGCAGCCCCATGTAATGGCTTGAAAATACAAGCAGAGATCCCGAAAGATTATTCCGGAAAGAGAGTCTGCATCTGAATGCGGGCAATATTTTCCTGCTGTTCTGCCGGCAGTCATGAACTGCCTGGAAAGGGAGACAGGCAGGCGGTAAAGTCTTTCAGTATTATTATTCCCGGATCTGTTTATCAACCTGGATGCCATATTTCTTTATGCGCTTCCAGAGGGTGACCCTGCTGATGCCCAGGCGTCTTGCGGCTTCAGACTTGTTCCCGTCTGCTGCCTGCAGGGCCTGGATAAGCTCCTGCCGCTCATCTCCTGTTGCACTTTTACTCCTTGTTCTTGAGGCCTGCTGAACATGGACGGGGTGGTGCCCCAGCAGCTGGGCCGGCAGGTGTGCAATGGAAATCTCCCCATGGGGGCAGAGGACAAAGGCATATTCAATAACGTTGATCAGTTCCCTGATGTTTCCAGGCCATCTGTACTGCATGAAAACATCCAGGGCGTCTTTGGCAATGCCGCTGATGTTTTTTTCTGTTTTAAGGCGCATCCTGAGAATAAAAGCATCGGTGAGCAGGGGGATGTCATCAAGCCTGTCCCGTAAAGGGGGCAGATACATGGGTATGACATTTATACGGTAGTAGAGGTCTTCCCGGAAAAGCCCGTCCTGCATGAGCCTGGTCAGGTCCTTGTTGGTGGCAGCCAGGATCCTTACATCCGTGGTAATGGGGCGGTTGTCTCCCACCCGCTCAAACTCTTTTTCCTGCAGGACCCTGAGAAGCTTTGTCTGCGTGGTGAGAGGCAGGTCGCCTATCTCATCCAGAAAAATGGCTCCGGTGTTTGCTGCCTCAAAGCGGCCAAGCCGGGTTCTGTCGGCGCCGGTAAAGGCCCCTTTTACATGACCGAAAAGTTCGCTTTCCAGCAGGTTTTCATTCAGGGCCGCACAGTTTACTTTGACAAAGGGGCCGGCATGACGCCCGCTTAAACGGTGGATTGCCGCGGCCGCCAATTCCTTTCCGGTCCCGGATTCACCATAGATAACCACCGGTGCTTCCGATGGTGCTGCACTGGCAATTAGATCAAAAACTTTTTTCATGGGCGTTGATTTGCCCAGCATGCCGTGAAATCCATCCTCGTTGCTCAGCTGTTTTCTGAGGCGCAGTATGACCTCTTCCTTTTCAGCAATGGGACTGAGGTCAGTAAGGTTCTCAACACCCCCGACGACCTTGCCTGTTGCATCCCTTATAAGGGCGGCATTTTTCAGGACAGGCAGTTCACCGCCGCCTTTTTTCTGAAAAATACATTTGCGGCGTCTCACCTTGCCCTCTTTGAACAGGGCGCAGTATTTATCCTTGCCTTCCTTTCTGGTGCCGAAACAGGTGTCACAGCCGAGAATTTCACATGATTTGCCTTCAACCTCTTCCTTGGTATATCCGGAAAGCTGTTCAAAGGCCCGATTAACAAAGACAATCTTTCCATCCGGATCAACGAGCATCAATCCTTCAAGCATGGTGTCTATCACCGTCTGCCAATATTTCCCGTATGTTTTTTCCAGCATAGCGCCTCCGCAAAACAGCAGCCCGGATAATTCATGACATTTACAGGCTGAGATTGTTAGTACTGATACTATCAATTCTGTGGAATTGGTATGGACATATGTCAGGTCTGTCTTGCAAAATCTGGACCTGAAGCATGAAAACTGGTCTGGACCAAGTCAATTTTGTTTTTAAAACCTGATCACCCCCAATTAAATACATATCTATTTAAATAGACCTCAGGCTGTATGCGGCGAGGGGGTAGCCACTGACATCCCGTGGCCTGAAGCAATAAAAATGTTTCCCTGTACTGTTGCGAGCAGATACACATGTTAACGCAACGTTAATATGTTAAGAACATTATTAACAGATGTTAATAATAAAAACAAGAGCCCTATGTGACTGAACAGGGAAAAATAGAATTTATTTCTAATAATATAAGACTATTAGAATGGCTTTGTCAGGGAGAATCGCCTTTGGCATGGGGTTTGCTAAATGCAGCCTGCTGCACCATGAGTGAAACAAGGTTTGCGTTGTGCAACACCTTGACTTTTTTATTAACCCGATTTGCAACAAAGGAGACTGACAAACCATGAAAAGAAAAATCATTATTGCGACTGGACTGGCGCTGGCAGCCTTCGGGACCGGAGCACAGGCCTTTGGAGCGCAAGAACATCAGGAGATATCCGGACCCTTTACCAATCCCATGGAGGTTACCCGGAAATGCCTTGAGTGCCATGAAGAGACAGCCCATGATATTATGCAGACCAGCCACTGGAGTTGGAAGCTCCAGCAGGATTATGGGCAACGGGGCCTGGTTGAGCGCGGCAAAATGAATAGTGTAAATAACTTTTGTATTTCCATTAATGGGAACTGGGCCCGCTGCACCAGCTGCCATATCGGGTACGGCTGGAAAGATGCAGATTTCGATTTTGCAGATGCGGGCAGGGTAGACTGCCTTGTCTGCCATGACACCACGGGCAAATATAAAAAACCGGGCCCGGCAGCAGGTATGCCGGCCGGATTTACCGGCAATGCCAAGTTTGATGAAAAGCCTGTTGATCTTGTCGCAGTGGCGCAGAACATCGGAACTCCATCCAGAAATAACTGCATTGTCTGCCACGGTTTTGGCGGCGGCGGCAATAACGTGAAACATGGTGATATAGACTCATCCATGGTTGTTCCTAGCAGGGATCACGATATACACATGGGGACAGATGGGCAGAATTTTACCTGCCAGACCTGCCATGCTACAGAAAAACATCAGATCAAAGGCAATGCCATGGTGGTTTCGCCGCGCGGTGAGAATCACCTGTCCTGTACAGACTGCCACGATGCGGAGCCGCATGCGGAAATTCTTTTGAATACACATACTGCACGTGTTGCCTGCCAGACCTGCCACATACCAACCATTGCCAAGGAAATGCCGACCAAGCTTTCCTGGGACTGGTCTACCGCCGGAGAGGATGTCCAGGACCCTGAGAAAGATGATTACGGTATGCCCAGCTACCATAAAAATAAAGGGAGCTTTGTCTGGGGCAAAAATGTGATACCAACCTATGCCTGGTACAACGGCAAGGCGGGATCCTATCTTCTGGGTGACAGGATGAACCCCGAAGAGGTTACCAGGCTCAGCTATCCCCTGGGTGATATCAATGACAGTGCAGCCAAGATATATCCCTTCAAAGTGCACACCGGCAAGCAGATCTATGACAAACAGAACAACTATTTTATCACCCCGAAACTGTTTGGCTCCAAGAAAGATCCTGATGCCTACTGGGTGAATTTCGATTGGGACAGGGCTGCAGCAGCAGGGATGAAACTATCAGGGCTGCCATACAGCGGCAAGTATGGTTTTGCGCCGACCGCGATGTACTGGCGCATCAACCACATGGTCACGCCTGCGGATAAGGCGCTGGCCTGCCTTGACTGCCACGGCGACAATGGCCGTCTTGATTGGCAGCAGTTAGGCTACAAGGGGGACCCGATGCGGCAGAAGCTGGCTGCAGGAAAATAGAAAAGAACAACAATTTCAATGTAATAACAAAAAAAGGCCTACACAAAGTAGGCCTTTTTTGTTATTATGTCCCCGGCGTCGGGTGTCTATTTTATCTCAAAATTCTCAAAGCAACTGAATATGGAGGTCACTATGAAGAGGATCTGGTTTGCCAGCCTTGTGCTGGTGCTGTCCCTGTTCGTGTCAGGTTTTGCCCTGGCAGACACTTGGAAAGAGATCAATGCAGACGAGCTCAAGACAATGATGGAGACCGGGGATGTTCTTGTTGTTTTCCCGCTCAGCAAGATTGAATTCAACGATCTGCATATCAAAGGATCGGTCCATATTCCTGTTGAAAGCCTTAAGGAGAAATTGCCGGCTGACAAGGAGAAGAAAATTGTCTTCTACTGTTTGGGGCGTAAGTGAAAAGCCACGGCAACAGCCGCCAGTTTGGCGGAAGAGCTGGGGTACAGCAATGTCTATGGTTTTCGTGACGGATTGCCGGGATGGATCAAGGCAGGTTATGAAACGGTAACTGTTGAGAAGCTTCCCAAGCTTGAGGTTGCAGTAATAACCGCAATAGATCTGAAAAAGATGATGGATGAAGGAGTGGATTTTGTCATGGTTGATGTCCGCAAGGGAATTAACGATGACCAGTTCTGGATTGCATACAAAAATAAGTTTGTAACATCCCTGGATGATCTGCAAGCCGTGGCCGCTGAAGTTCCAACCGGGAGGAAGATAGTCATCGTTGATCTGGTGGGCAAACGTTCCAACACAGCGGGGCGATACCTGATCATGAAAGGATATACCGATGTGGTAAAGCTAAGCGGCGGCATTGAAAAATGGATAAAGGATGGTCTCCCCACAGAGTATGCCAAGTAAATAGAAAAACATTGTTTACCAGGGGGTCAGAATGGGCATCTTTGTTAAAAGGAATATTTCAACCAAGATTTTAATAGGCTTCTCCATTATCCTGTTTCTGTTTGGAAGTGTTACCCTGGCCAATATCCTGTCTGCCAGGGAAATTCGGCATACTGCTGATTATGTCAAGAAAGTCCGCTACCAGAATGATCAGGAGGTGGGCAGCCTGGTGAGCCTTGCTGCTGTTATTCAGGCGAACGTCCTCAGTGCAGCGGATTCCGAATTGCTGGACCAGTTTATGAAGGTCGAGGCAGCGAGCGAGGATTTTAAGGCAAGGGTCGCCACTTTAAAAAATTCAGAGCACGTTACTGAGAAGACCCGCGATAAACTCCTTGAACTGGAAAGGATTTTTCCTGATTTGCTGCGGGTTGGCGAAAAAATGGTCCGATTAGCGGTTGACCAGGAGTTTGTTGAACTTGTACCGGTGCGTGAGCAGTACAAGGCGCGGGCAGCCGAGTTTTTACAACAGGGCAGAGCACTCAGGGAAGCTTCCACTGAAAGCTTTACCGTGCAGATGGAGAACATCTCGACCCAGGTCGGCAAAACAGTAGGGCTCGGTGTTACCATCCTGATTATAGCCCTGCTTGGCAGCATTATCCTGGTCATATCAATTTCGAGGAGCATAACCGTCCCCCTGAAGCAGTCCATCAGGATTATTGAAGCGATCTCTTTGGGTGACACAAGCTTATCCATCCCGTCAGGAGACCCGGTGAACTGTTCCAAGATCAAAAACTGTGATGAAATTGACTGCCCCAGCTATGGCAAAGAGGATCACTGCTGGGTTAACAGCGGTTCTTTTGCAGTGGTCAAGTATTGCCCCAGAGCGGTTAGAGGCGAAGATTGCAGAAGCTGCAATCTATACGGAGTCAGGACGGAAACCGAAGAACTTGGTTCAATAATATCAGCGCTTTCTAAAAACCTGAATGAAAAAGAAGAAATAGCCCTGCGCATAGCTGATGGTGATTTAACTGTAGAAGTGCCGGTTGCCTCTGATAAGGATGTCTTGAGCATTGCCATGCAAAAGATGGCGACGAGTCTGCGCCAGATTATCGCACACCTGAAGACCGCCGGTGAGGAGATTGCCGCCGGGGCCGTCCAGGTGTCCGATGCCAGCCAGACATTATCGCAGGGAGCAACGGAACAGGCGAGTTCGCTGGAGGAAATCAACAGCTCCATGGTGGAAATGGCCACCCAGACCAAGGTTAATGCAGAAAATGCAGCTGAGGCAGACAAACTGGCCAGGGAAGCACGTGAGGCTGCCGTGGACGGCAACGGCCAGATGCAGCGCATGGTCAGCGCCATGGATGAAATTGATCAGTCCAGCCAGAATATTTCAAAAATCATTAAAGTGATTGATGAGATCGCTTTCCAGACAAACCTGCTGGCCTTAAATGCTGCGGTGGAGGCGGCAAGGGCCGGAAAACACGGCAAGGGATTTGCCGTTGTGGCTGAGGAGGTTAGAAATCTGGCAGCCAGGAGCTCCAAAGCCGCCAGGGAAACAGCAACACTGATAGAGAGTTCTGTGGTTAAAACCAGCAATGGCTCAGCCATGGCCAATGAAACAGCACATAAACTCAATGAAATTGTCGAGGCTATCGGTAAGGTTACCAACCTTGTTGAGGGAATTGCCGCTGCGTCAAATGAGCAGGCCCAAGGTATTTCCCAGGTGAATGGTGGTTTAAACCAGATTGACCATGTCACGCAAAGAAACACTGCCAATGCTGAAGAGTCGGCAGCAGCCTCAGAAGAATTATCCGGGCAGGCTGCAGGAGTCCAGAATCTGCTTACCAGGTTCAGGATCGACAGTGAAGACGCATCAGCGACAAGCCAGCAGGCCATAGCCCATGACAAAAGAAGTTATGCCCAAAAAAATAGTCTGCCGGATGATGGGGCTGGCCGACCTCTGGCGGAGATGGAGCCGTACAGAACAATTTCTCTAGATGACCGGGATCTGGATAATAATGGGCAAAAAAAAGATCGGTCCGAAAGGAAGACCGCAATATACAGATTAAAATAATCAGGCCAGGTTGCCTAGTTCGTGCTGGAGAATGGAGGCTGCTGCAATTGCTGCGGTTTCTGCCCGTAGGATCCTGCTGCCCAGGGTTACCGGCTGATAACCGGCTGCAGCGGCTTGCGCTACTTCGCCGGAGCTGAATCCTCCTTCCGGACCGATGAGGACCAGGGCGGATTTTATGTCACGAATCGATCCGAGCATTTCCTGCAGCGGTTTTTGCCTCTCCTCTTCCCAGAAAATAAGTTTCAGGTCGTACTCATCATTCCCGGCGCGGGAAAGCAGTTCTTTAAAGCCTGTGACGTCATGTAAATCAGGGGGCTTTGGCCGGTTGCACTGCTTGCAGGCCGCAATGGCTATCTTTTGCCAGCGCGAAACCCTGCCCGCCGCAGGATCATGGGCAACACAGTACTGTGAGTGAAAGGGGCGCAGACTTTCTATTCCCAGTTCCGTGATTTTCTGGATAATGAAATCCATTTTTTTGCCTTTCAGCAGCCCGAGCCCCAGGTGCAGAGCAGGACGGATATCTTCGCTTGCCTCTATATATGGCGTTATGGAAACGATCTTTGTTTCAACCCTGTTGGGGGTGATTTTCGTGAGCAGGGCCTCGTAGTACGAG
>Ga0209536_100003200_pt1 | contig 26386 bp, 15 predicted proteins | sample DeeMarSeWOR28_12_FD_187461 | JGI IMG/M metagenome (GOLD analysis project Ga0209536, IMG submission 187461) | Marine sediment microbial communities from White Oak River estuary, North Carolina - WOR-2-8_12 (SPAdes) (version 2) | ecosystem: Environmental > Aquatic > Marine > Intertidal zone >...
AGGATGGTATGGATAAACCAAAGACTGAATTAGCCTTTAGAATACCTGCATCTAAGATTACCAAAAAGAATATGTATGAGACTGTGGATGATGAACTTACAGGTCTTGATACAACTATTGACTGGAAGAATACAGATGATAACTCTTATGATGGGGAAAAACTTTTACTTCTTGTTCATGATGAAAGCGGTAAGTGGATAAAGCCAAATAATATTTTAAACAACTGGCGTGTAACTAAAACTTGTTTGCGTTTAGGGAGCAAGATAATTGGAAAGTGTTTGATGGGCTCTACCTCAAACGCACTCGATAAGGGAGGAAATAACTTTAAAAAGCTATACGAGGATTCTAATGTAGCTAAGCGTAACTCTAACGGACAGACTAAAAGTGGACTTTATAGTTTGTTTATTCCCATGGAGCTTAACATGGAAGGGTTTATTGACTTGTATGGTCAGCCTGTACTTAGAAGACCTTCTGAGCGTATTAAGGGCGTTGATGGTCAGTGGATTAAAAATGGAGCTATAGACTACTGGGAGGCAGAAGTAGAGTCGTTAAAGTCTGATGCGGATGCGCTAAATGAATTTTACAGACAGTTTCCAAGAAGTGAATCTCATGCGTTTAGAGATGAGAGCAAGGCTTCGTTGTTTAATCTTACCAAGATATACCAGCAGATTGATTATAATGATTCACTTATTTTGGAGCATCACTTAAACAGAGGTAGTTTCCAATGGCAGAATGGTATAAAAGATTCAAAGGTTATTTTTGTCCCAGACAACAAGGGAAGGTTTTTAATAAGCTGGGTTCCCTCAAAGAATTTACAAAACAGAACAATAGAGCGCAATGGACAAAGATATCCCGCTAATGAGCATATTGGCGCATTTGGTTGTGACTCTTATGATATATCTGGAACTGTTGGTGGTGGCGGTTCTAATGGAGCGCTTCACGGAATGACAAAGTTTAGTATGGAAGAAGCTCCATCAAATGAGTTTTTTTTGCAGTATGTGGCTCGACCACAGACAGCTGAGATATTTTTTGAAGAAGTATTGATGGCGTGTGTTTTTTATGGTATGCCTATTCTTATAGAGAACAACAAGCCTAGGTTGCTATACCATTTTAAAAATAGAGGATATCGACCTTTTTGTTTAAACAGGCCAGACAAACATTATTCAAAGTTGTCAAAGACAGAGAGAGAGTTGGGTGGAATACCTAACAGCTCGGAAGATGTAAAGCAAGCTCACGCCGCAGCCATTGAATCTTATATTGAAAAGTATGTAGGATTGGATTTTGGAGGCACATTTAGAGACCCTGACGAGATGGGTTCTATGCTGTTTACCAGGACGTTAGAAGACTGGGCAAAGTTTGATATTAATAATAGAACAAAGTATGATGCCACTATTAGCTCAGGATTGGCGATTATGGCAAATCAAAAGCACTTATATCAAACAGAAAAAAAACAATCAAAAATAAAGCTTAACTTTGCAAGGTATACTAATAACGGAACTTTAAGTCAATTAATTACATAGATGAGAGATGTTAAAATAGACATTGCATCTACAAGTTTTCCCAGCCAATTTGTTTCAGACGCTGAGAAAGCTACTTATGAGTTTGGTTTGCAAATTGGACAGGCAATTCAGTATGAGTGGTTCAAGAAAGATGGCAACCAATGTAGATACTACAATCAGTGGCGTGATTTCCATAGACTAAGATTATATGCTCGTGGCGAGCAATCCATAGCAAAATATAAAAACGAATTAGCAATAGACGGAGACTTATCTTATTTAAACTTAGATTGGACTCCAGTTCCTATTTTACCTAAGTTTGTTGATATTGTAGTCAATGGTATGCAAGACCGAGAGTTTAAGGTCAAAGCGTATGCACAAGATGCATTATCACAGGCTAAGCGTAGCAAATACCAAGATATGATTGAAGGTCAGATGGCCGCTAAAGATATCTTGACTACTATACAAGAACAAACAGGGGTTGACCCATTTATTATGGACCCCGATGAGCTTCCCGCTTCGGATGAGGAATTGTCATTATACATGAACCTTAATTATAAGCCAGCCATTGAGATTGCTGAGGAGGAAGCTATTGATACAATGTTTTCGGAAAATCATTATAATGATATTCGTAAACAATTAGACTATGATTCTACAGTTGTGGGTATGGCTGTAGCAAAGCATGAGTTCCTACCAGGCTCAGGTGTACAAATATCTTATGTAGACCCAGCCAATGTTGTATACAGTTATACTGAAGACCCTCATTTTAAAGATTGTTTTTATTGGGGTGAAATTAAAACACTACCCATTTCTGAGTTAATGAAGATTGACCCAACGCTTAGTCGTGAAGATTTAGAGGAAATATCTAAATACAGTCAGAGCTGGTATGATTATTATAACGTAGCTCAGTTTTATGAGAATGATATTTTTTATCGTGATACCTGTACGCTAATGTATTTTAATTATAAAACCACAAAGAAGATGGTTTATAAGAAAAGAATACTTGAGGGCGGAGGTTCTAAGATGATTGAAAAGGATGATAATTTCAATCCTCCATCAGAGATGTTGGAAGAAGGAAATTTTGAAAAGATAGAAAAGACAATAGATGTTTGGTATGATGGCGTTATGGTTATGGGTACAAACATCATATTAAAGTGGGAGCTGGCTAAGAATATGGTTAGACCTAAGTCTTCTTCTCAGCACGCACTGCCTAATTATGTGGCTGTAGCACCGAGAATGTACAAAGGAGTTATTGAGTCTTTAGTAAGACGAATGATTCCTTTTGCCGATTTAATACAGATGACGCATTTAAAACTACAGCAGGTAATAGCGAGAACTGTACCTGATGGGGTTTATATTGATGCGGATGGTATTAATGAGGTGGACTTAGGAACGGGAGCTTCTTATGACCCGTCAGATGCACTAAGACTATACTTCCAAACAGGTAGTGTAGTGGGTAGAAGTTATACTCAAGAAGGTGAATACAATCAAGGTAAGATACCAATACAGCAGCTTACAAGCAATTCGGGCGCTTCTAAGACGCAAATGCTTATAGCCAACTATAACCATTACCTAGACATGATTCGCTCTGTAACGGGCTTAAATGAAGCGAGAGACGGTACTGTACCAAGTCCAGATGCTTTAGTTGGCGTTCAGAAGTTAGCGGCATTAAACTCAAACACAGCAACTCGACATATATTAGATGCAAGTTTGTATATCTATAGAAGCTTGGCCGAGGCCTTGACGTATCGAGTAGCGGATATATTAGAATACGCTGACTTTAAGGAGGACTTTATAAATAAGATAGGGAAGTATAACGTAAGTATTTTAGGGGAGATATCTGACCTTTATATTTATGACTTTGGAATCTTTATAGAGCTTTCTCCAGATGAAGAGCAAAAAGCAATGTTGGAGCAGAACATTCAAATGGCATTATCTAAAGGAGATATTAACCTTGAGGATGCTATTGATATTCGTGAGATTAAAAATCTTAAACTAGCAAACCAATTATTAAAAGTTAAGCGGTTAGCTAAACAAGAGCGAGATGAGCGTATGGCAATGCAACAGCAAGCCATGGTAGCTCAACAGCAATTAAAATCTCAAGAGATGGCTGCTCAAATGGCATTACAAAAAATTGAGCTTGAAACTCAATCTAAAATGAAAATCAAACAAGCGGAGATAGCTTTTGAGATTGAAAAGAATAAAAATGAAGCAGTGCTTAAATCTCAGTTAATGCAACAAGAGTTTAATTACAACTTGCAATTGCATGGTATGACTGAGCAATCTTTAGCGAATCGAGAAAATTCTAAAGAGAAAGCAAAGAGCAGTAGAATTAGTCAGCAAAATACTGAACAGAGTAAATTAATTTCACAACGTAAAAACAATTTACCTCCTCAGAATTTTGAGTCTAATGAAGATAGTCTAGATGGCTTTGATTTGGCTGAATTTGAGCCTAGATAATGCAGAAAATAAGCGTTATTTTTTTAATTAATTTTGTAACTTAAATTATATCTAATGGAATTAAAAGTAAGAGCAGTTGAATCTGCCAAAGAAAAATCTGTTCAAGAAGTTGAACAAGAGCTTCTTGACAAGCATGAAGAAAAGTTTTCTGGAGCTGAAGTAGAGCAAACAGAAACAGAAGATAGTGTCGTAGAAGACACTACTGTAGAAGATACTAAGGAAGAAACGGTGGCTGAAGAGTCAACTGAATTATCCGAAGAACAAGTTCTTTCATATATTGGGAAAAGATACGGTAGGGAGATTAATTCTTTAGAAGAATTAAGTGCTGCAAGAGAAGAAGCTGAACAGCTTCCTGAAGATGTAGCAGCCTACTTTAAGTATAAAAAAGAAACGGGAAGAGGAATTGAAGACTATGTAAAATTACAAAGAGACTTTGATTCTATGAATCCTGATGCTTTGCTAAGAGAGTATTTGACAATTACCGAAGGCGAAGGTTTAGACGCAGAAGATATTGATTCTTTAATGGAAGAATATTCTTTTGATGAAGAACTGGATGACGAAGCGGTAATCAAGAAAGCTAAACTAGCAAAGAAAAAAGCTATTGCCAAAGCAAAAAAATTCTTTACTGAACAAAAAGAATTATATAAGCAACCCCTCGAGTCGAGTTCGGCTGCCAATCCTCAAGCTCAAGAAGAAATACAAGCTTATCGGCAATATTTAGAATCTGTTAAGACTCAACAAGAGGAAGCAGAAGCAAGACGAAATTGGTTTATTAAAGAAACTGATAAAGTTTTTACTGATGATTTTAAAGGTTTTAATTTCATGCTTGACGACAAGACAGTAACTTTTGCGCCTGGTGACACACAATCTATTAAGAAAAACCAAGAGACACCAATGAACTTTATTAATAAGTATCTTGATGAAAGTGGTTTAATTAAGGATGCGGCTGGTTACCATAGAGCTTTAGCAATTGCAATGAATCCTGACAAGTTTGCTAAGTTCTTTTATGAACAAGGTAAATCAAGTGCTACGGAAGATGTAATGCGTAAAACTAAAAATATAAATATGACTGAGCGCAGAGCACCTGAGGTGGCTAATAAGGGAGGATTCCAAGTTAAGTCTGTAAACCCTGATTCGGGTAGAAGCTTAAAAATTAGAAGTATTAATAAAAATTAAAAATTTTAAAAAATGGCAGGAAGTGTTCAAGCAACCCCTGGGTATGCTTTACAGCCAAGTGCAGAACAAGTTGCACTGGCTACTAATTACATTACAAACTTTGATTTCTTAAATCAGTATTTACCTGATACATACGAAAAGGAGTTTGAGCGATATGGAAATCGCACAGTTGCATCTTTCTTACGTCTAGTAGGAGCTGAGATGCCATCTAACTCTGACCTTATCAAATGGGCAGAGCAAGGAAGACTACACACTAAATATGTTGATTGTACTTCTGGAGCAGCAGCAGGTTCTGATACAGCTACTATTACTGTATCTGATACGCTAGTTCCAGGAACAGGAAGCATTGCTATTCGTGTAGGACAAACCATCGTTATTTCTGATAACGCAGGTTCTGGCTTAAACAAAGGTATCGTTACAGCTGTTAACACAGGTGCTGGTACTTTTGATGTAGCTTACTATGAGGCTGGAGGACAAGTTTTTGGTGCAGCTGATACTTGTACTGTATTTATCTATGGTTCTGAGTTTAGAAAAGGAGCAAACGGAATGTCAGGTTCACTAGAGGCTGATGACGAAATCTTCGAAAACTCTCCAATTATCATTAAAGATAAATATGCAGTTAACGGTTCTGACATGGCTCAAATCGGATGGGTAGAAGTAACTACTGAAAACGGAGCTTCTGGATACCTATGGTATTTAAAATCAGAGCATGAGACTCGTCTACGTTTTGACGACTATCTTGAGACTGCAATGATTGAAGCTGTTCCAGCTGAAGCAGGTTCTGGAGCTATTGCTACTACAGGTGATGTAGGAAACAAAGGTTCTGAAGGTATTTTCTATGTTGTAGAAAATCGTGGAAACGTATGGGCAGGAGGTAACCCTTCTACTCTTGCAGATTTTGACGCTGTTATCTCTCGTTTAGATAAGCAAGGAGCTATTGAAGAAAACGTAATCTTTGTTGACAGAGATTTTGGATTCGATATCGATGATATGTTAGCTGCTCAGAACTCTTACGGAGCTGGAGGTACTTCTTATGGTTTATTTGACAATGACAAAGACATGGCATTAAACCTTGGATTTACTGGATTCCGCAGAGGATATGACTTCTACAAGTCTGACTGGAAATACTTAAATGACCCAACTATGCGTGGTGGTCTACCAACTGGTGCTGGTTCTGGCCGTGTAAACGGACTATTAGTTCCTGCTGGTTCTACTACTGTATATGACCAAATTTTAGGTAAAAATGCGAAACGTCCATTCCTTCATGTGCGTTACCGAGCTTCTGAAACAGAAGACCGTAGATACAAAACTTGGATTACTGGTTCTGCTGGTGGTGCTGCTACATCGGATTTAGATGCGATGGAAGTACACTTCTTGTCAGAAAGAGCTGTATGTACTTTAGGTGCAAACAACTTCTTCTTATTCCAAGAGTAGTATATTTATTAAGGGAGGTTTAACCGCCTCCCTTTTTTTTTAACTTTAATTAAATTTTATATAATGAAAAAAAATATTGCAATTGTAGATAAAGTCTACAAACTTACAAGAGATGCCGCACCTTTATCTCTTTATATCCCGTCAAGCGGCTCAAGAAGAAAACCATTATTATGGTTTGATGAAGAAAAAGGAATCAACCGAGTTTTAAGATATTCACCCAATCAGAAGTCTCCATTTGAAGATGAGCAAGACAGTAATGTTGTTCGTGTTCCTATAGAGTTTGAAGATGGTTTCCTTAGAGTTCCTAAAACGAATCCTGTATTACAGCAGTTTTTATATTACCATCCTTTAAATGGAAAACGATTTGTTGAGGTAGATAATGAAAAAGATGCATCTAAAGAATTAGAGCGAATGAACATAGAAGCAGACGCTCTTATAGAGGCTAGAGGTTTAACTGTAGACCAATTAGAAACTATTGGTAGAGTTATATTAGGAGCAAACGTAGAAAAGATGAGTACTTCTGAGTTAAAGAGAGATGTACTTATTTATGTTAAAAGATATCCAGAAGAGTTTTTAAGACAAATTAATGACCCATTGTTAAAACTACAATCAAATGTTCAGTTGTTTTTTGATAAAGGATTATTGTCTTTTAGAAACAAACAAAAAGAAGTTTGGTTTAATACTAGTACTAACAAAACCAAGATGTTAACTGTACCATTTGGAGAAGACCCAATGTATATTGTTTCTTCATTTTTACAAAGCGATGATGGTATAGAAGCATTGAAAATGCTAGAATCCATGCTTGAAGATTAAGCGTGAGTGTTTTATCTGAAGAGAGGTCAAAAATAATTGACCTCTTTTTTTTTGCTTATCTTTGTAAAAAAGAAAGCGATGATAAATTCTGTTAGAAATACAGTTCTTGCTATCCTTAATAAAAATAATTATGGCTATTTATCGCCATCTGATTTTAACCTATTTGCTAAGCAAGCACAGTTAGATATTTTTGACGAATACTTTATTGGTTACAATAATGTAATTAATAAAGAAAATGGCCGTGTGTCTGGAACAGACTACGCAAATATAAAGAGAGGATATGATGAAGTTATAAATACTTTTTCAGTTACCGCTAGTTTAGCTAAAAGCGCTGCTAATATCTATCAAGTGCCAACCACAGCGACTACCGGTTCAGAATATTATTTATTAAACAAGATTTTAATATATAGCACAGTAACCTCTTCGGGAACTACCACAGCTACAGGAGCAGGTAATACGGCCCTTATAGACTCTAGTGCTACTTTTCAAACTGATGGAGTGGCAGCAGGAGATACTGTATCTATTGTAATTAGTGGCTCTGTAGTAACTAATTTAACAGTACAGTCTGTAACTAGTCAAACACAGCTTATTGTAAATGTGGCTTCTCTAACAGCTTCAGGGTTGTCTTATTCAATTTACAAGCCAGTTAATTTAAAAAATGAAGCAGAGTCGGTTAGCCATAGCAAGATTACAATGCTAAGCAAATCTATGTTAACTGCTCCAAACACTACTTTCCCAGCATATACTCAAGAAGGAACACTACTTACATTGTATCCATCAACTGTTACGGAGGTGGGAAGAGTGGTTTCTCAATACATAAGATACCCAAGAGACCCCAAGTGGACATACATATCATTAAGTGGAGGCGCTCCTGTGTTTAATCAATCTCAGTCTGACTATCAAGATTTTGAACTCCCTGAGGATGATGTTAATAATTTAGTGGCTCGTATTTTACAATATGCTGGACTCTCTATAAGAGAGATACCGACTGTACAATTTGGACAGGCTTTAGAACAACAAGAAAATTTAGAACAATAAGATGGCTTATATAAATCAGAAGAAATATTATACTAACGATGGCACGAGTCCAACTAATGAGAACTGGGGTTCTTATCAATATGTAAGTCTTGAAGATATTGTAAATAATTTTCAGCTTATGTATAGCGGAAACCATTCGTTAGTTAATAACGAAGAGCGATATAAAATATTGTTTCACGCTAAACGAGCAATACAAGAATTAAACTACGATGCTTTTAAAGAAGTAAAAGCGTTAGAGTTAACAGTATATGATGACTTAAAATTTATTTTGCCTCCAGATTATGTAAACTGGATTCGCATATCTCTTTATAAGGATGGATGGATTAGACCACTGACAGAGAACATTCAGGTAAACTCAGCTACTTCTTATACTCAAAGTTCTAGTGTTCCTGATTTTACAGGGAATGATGCTACAATACAGACATCTCAACTAGATACAGATAGATTAGATGGTAATCAAAATAGTATTTATTTAAACCAGGTAAATGCTGAAGACCAAGTTCCTCAAGATACTCAAGCGAATTGGTATGCAGATTATACAATAGGAGCTCGTTATGGTTTAAATACAGAGACTGCAAACATAAATCCTACATTTAGAATAGATAAAAAAGCTGGAGTTATAAATTTTGATTCTACAATGGCTAACGAGCAATGTATCTTAGAGTATATTTCTGATGGTATGGAGAATGGAGACGACTCTAAGGTTTCGGTAAATAAACTTTTTGAGGATTATGTATACGCTTATGTAGAATACGCCATCTTAAATAGCAAGTTTAATGTTCAAGAATATATTGTAAATAGAGCTAGAAGAAGAAAAACAGCTTTGTTGAGAAATGCAAAAATAAGACTAAGCAATATACATCCTGGAAGATTGTTAATGAATCTAAGAGGAGGAGACAAGTGGATTAAGTAACATGGCGAATATTCAAAGAAACTTTACTGCTGGCCGTATGAATAAAAGCCTTGACGAAAGGCTTGTACCAAATGGTGAATATGTAGACGCATTAAACGTAAGGCTTGGCTCTACAGAAGAGTCTGAAGTAGGCTCTTTGGAAAACTCTAAAGGGAATACACTTTTAACTACTTTAGGTTTTGGTGGATATCAATTAAGCAGTAATGCTAGATGTATTGGCGCTTATCAAGATGGTGCTAATGAAACTTTATATTGGTTTATACACGACCCAGCTTTTACAGCAAGTCCAACAGCTAAATTGGATTTAATTGTTTCTTATAACACCACAGACAATTCAACTGCTTATCATGTAATAAGCTCTAATGATGGGGGGAATATAAATACAACTTTAAATTTTAGCCCTTACTTTTTAATAACAGGTGTTAATTTAGTTGATAATCTATTATTTTTTACAGATAATTACAACCCGCCTAGGGTAATAAATATAAACAGAACATATCAATCCCCTTCAGCAGCGCCGAATTATCTTGATGGATTTACTCCTGAGTCATTATTAGTAATTAAAAAACCACCAGTCGCTGCCCCAACAATTCAAACATTAAATTTAGCGGGACAACAAGATGATTTTCTAGAAGAGCGATTCATAAGCTTTGCGTATAGATACAAATATGAAGATGGAGAATATTCAGCTACATCTCAATTTAGCGAAGACGCATTTATTCCATCAGCTTTTTCTTTTAGCTACAATAGCTATTTGAATGAAGGAATGAAAAATACAGTTAATGCAGCTATAATTACTTTTAATTCTGGAGATTCGTTAGTAAAAGGAATAGAGCTTTTATTTAAAGATTCTACAACTTCTACAATAAAATCCATTGAATATCTAGATAAAACTAATTTAGGCTACTCAGATTTAACTAATTATACTTACACCTTTAGCAACAGTAAAATATTTACTCTTCTTCCGGCGTCTGAAATTTTAAGGCTTTATGATAATGTGCCCAAAACAGCCAAGGCTCAAACTGTTATGGGCAATAGGCTGGTTTATGGGAACTATAAGGAAGGGTATAATCTAATAGATAAATTTGGAGAAGCTCTTAAACTTGAATATATAGCTTCTCTAAATAGCGAAGAGATTTCAACCACAACGCTTTTAGATACAAGTGGAGATGGATATTATAGTATAGGTCCAACTCCGGTTACAGTAAACAGAGCTACTTTATATATAGACCTATCTAATCCAGATGGAACTATAATGGATTTAACTGCTGGCTCAAGTATTAGTTTAGATTTTACTATTACTCATAGTCAATTTACTGGGAATACACCCTCAGCTACAACTTCAAATGTTGAATTAATATTTGACTATACATTACCAGTAGATTTTGCTAATGTATACTCATTAGCTACTAGTACTGATTTTGTAGAGAAAGTAGGAACTATTGTTAACATACAGCCAATGGCTACTGCTTGTAATGGAACTACATTAACAGACCAGTTTAATTGTGCTTTGCCGCTAACGCTAGGAACTTACACAAAGACTGATAGTGGTATAACGGCAGGTGGAGAGCCGATAGCGATAATATCATCTCCAGGTAATAATACTATTGGATTTCAGTTTGTAGCAGCGCAATATGTAGATGGCGCAAATAATGCTTATGAATTTTATGAAGTAGTTAGTGCTACTGGTTATTTAAGAAGTTCTGATACAGTTAGAAGTTTGCATAGTAATAGAGGCTATGAAGTGGGTATTGTATATATGGATGAATTTAATCGTTCATCTACAGCGCTCGTTAGCCCTGACAATACAGTTCAAAATCCTTGTGCAAATTCTATTAGTAAGAATACTATTAGAGTAACAATACCAACTACACAAATAGCTCCAGCTTGGGCAACTCGTTATAAGTTTGTTTTAAAACCTTCTGAAACAACTTATGAGACTATTTACTCTAATATTTATTATAACGACCCAGCTAGTAATGCAACTTACTTTTTATTAGAAGGCGAGAATGCAAACAAAGTAGAAGAAGGAGATAGATATTTTGTAAAAGCTGATAGCACAGGACCTATTTTAAGATGTGTTGAAGCTACGGTTTTAGAAAAAGAGGCAAAAGAAGAAGGATTTATTGAGCCGCTTGATGATAGTGGAAACATAATAGTTGTTCCAGCCGGAACATATATGAAAATAAACCCTAATAATTTTGCTACTGAAAGAGGGGATAATGACATTATTGCTCCAGGTTCGTTAACAGAAATTGAAGATACTGCAGAACAGTATCCAATTTTATCTTATCCAATGAATCTTGCTCCTGTTAGCCCCAGTACCACATATACTGATTACAATGTGCCTTCTGGTAGTAGAATTATAATGTCTATCAGACAAGAAAGACTTGGCCCTGGAAACGGCAATGGTAAGTGTGAGAGAAGAATTAGTCAATTAGATGTTGAGCTTGTATCTTCTAGGACTTATGACAATATGCAGGATTGGTGGAATGGAGATAATGTTGAAGAAGTTTTATCAAGAGCGGTTACTGAAGTTGGTGGAAATACAGGAAGTATAACGAATACATACGAGTCCGCTACTGCAACTACAAAAACAGACATATCCACTTCTGAAGGAACTAACTACTATAAGTTTTTTAGAGACTCTGTAACTAATGAGTTGAGTTTATTAATAACTGGTACTGTAAGATGTGGAGGAACGTTATCAAGAGAAAAAAGACGTTCGACTGTTACAGCCGATTTTCAGATATATAGAGCGGATAGTTTAATTGTTTTTGAAACCCAGCCCACTGAGGCACTACCAGATGTATGGTATGAAAACCATTTATCATTTCCTATTGATTCAGATGGAATGCACTCTGGAAATATACAAAACCAAACTACTAGCCAATCTGCAATTATAGATACAGAATTTGCGGATTGTTATGTTTTTGGAAATGGCGTTGAAAGTTACAAGATACTAGACTCTATAGCTGGTAAAACGTTAAGCATTGGTCAAAGAGTTACCTCTACTTCAAACGTTACATTTAAAGAGGCTGATAGATTTGCTGATTTAACTTATAGTGGTGTTTATAATGATGAGACCAATGTAAATAAACTAAACGAGTTTAACCTTGGTCTTGCTAATTTTAAACCATTAGAGGATTCATTTGGTACAATACAGATATTATACGGAAGACAAACAGACATACTTGTTTTGCAAGAAGATAAAATCTCTTATGTGCTTGCTGGTAAAAATTTACTTAGCGATTCAACTGGCGGAGGCGTTGTGTCTTCTGTTCCTGAAGTATTAGGAACTCAAATAGCTCGTATAGAAGAATATGGTATTAGTGAAAACCCAGAGAGTTTTGCTGCATGGGGAGCTAATAAATATTTTACAGACGCAAAGCGTGGAGCTGTAATAAATCTAATAGGAGGGGCGTATAATAATGAGCAGCTTCAGATTATATCAGAAGCGGGAATGCGTTCTTGGTTTAGGGATTTATTTATAGAAACATTTCAAACTAATAAGTTAGGGGGATATGACCCCTATATGAATGAATATGTTTTGTCTTCAAATATTCAACTTCCAATACCGGTTGAGGAATGTTTTGATTGTAATTCATCAAGAAACATAACCCTTCCTGTTGGAGAAACAGTAACCTACTGTGTTAATGTTGGAGAACTTTTGGGAAGTGTAGATATTGATTACACAATAACTGCCGATTCATATCCTAACATAATATCTGAAACTGGAGACAATGTTGTTACAGAATTATTAGGAGCTGAAATGATTTTAGAGTCTTCATTTAGCGACATATATTATACTATTACAGCTGTATATAACGGGGTTACTTATACCACTGGAGCTGTAAATACTAGCGGTACATTAACAATAAATAAAAATATAGTTAACGCTTCTACAGTTCAAATCTCTGTAAGTCAAAACGGAACTTCTGCCGAAAGCATTGGTATTTATACAGGATGTCCTCAAGCATCTACAATTACAATATTTAATGTAGCTATAACAAGTTGTGCGGATGCGGGAGAGCTTATTACAAATCAATACAGATGGACAGATGGAACTTTTTCGTCTCCATTACACTCCAATCAAGTACAATTTTCTAGTAATATAAATAGTCCTGTTGTCTCTCAATTTAGCAGTGTTACTGGATATCAAGGCGCTGGTATAATACCAGGGAATGGGGCTACAGTAAGTATTATAAGTAGAAAACAAAGTACCGATACGTTTAATTTTGATATTACTAAGAATAAATTAAAATATTTAAGAACAAATACTTATTATCCAAACACACCTACAGGAATAAATTCATTGTTGGCGGCAGCTACAGATGCAGTTCCTATAGTTCAACAAACTACACCTAGTCAATATTATGCTGATTTTACCATGCCTAGCACTGATGAAAGTTATTTGTATTTGGTTTGGGATTATAGAAAACCATCTAGTCAAAGCCTGTGTTATTCATCAACATCAACTACTGACTCTTGTTATGGATGTACATTTACCCCTACACCCACTCCTACGCCAACTCCTACGCCAGTTTCTTCTTATATTTGGAGATTTGAGTCTGGAGCGGGAAGCGCTACGAGCCCAACAAGTTGTCCTTTAACATCAGTGACGTTGTATAGCACAGCCTCAACATTTGCACAAGTATTTGCAGGAAGCACAGTATTTTATACTGATGTGGCTCAAACAATACCATTCCAAGGAAATGATTATTACTTTGGAGTAAGACAACCAAATGCAGGATATGGATTGGCTCAAGGAATATTTAGAATGACAGATTTAGGAACGGCATCAAATATTGATATCCCTGGTGTATGTGGTTCATAAAAATAAATTAAATGGCAAGTTTAGGAACATATTATTTTGATACAAATAGTTTTGCAAATGCAACAACTATTTATGATGATGTAGATTTAACTACTGTTTCTGCAAATGGTTTTTATTCAGATTCTACTATTGTAAGAGAACAAGTTTCTGGAGTGCTTCTTGCTGCTCAAATTTGTAGCACCCCCACTCCTACTCCTACCCCCACTCCTACTCCAACACCTACTCCTACCCCCACTCCTACTCCAACACCTACACCTACTCCTACTCCTACTCCAACGCCTACGCCTAGCCCTACGCCTACGCCTACACCTAGCCCAACGCCTACGCCTACGCCTAGCCCTACGCCTACGCCTACACCTAGCCCTACACCTACACCTACGCCTAGCCCTACACCTACACCTACGCCTACGCCAACGTATACCCTTACATTGTATGCTAACGTAAGCTCTGGAACTAGTCCATTACAAGGTTGGGGTAGCTCAACAGATGCTTGTAACGGAACAGGAACTCCAGTTACTGTTTATTTAAGTCAATATGCGGCTACATTGTATGATGCATATATTAATGGATACGCACTGTATTTAAATAGCGGTTTAAGTACAACCTACAATGGTGGAAATACATATTTTAAAGACATGAGTAGTCCTGGTTCAGGAAATTCTTTATTTGTCTCTAATTTTGGTGTTATAGTTACATTTAGTGCTTGTAGTACGCCTAGTCCAACGCCTACACCTACTCCTACACCTACACCAACGCCTACTCCAGCACCTGTTTCAGTATGGTATCAGATGACCGATTGTTCTGACAGTTCAACGATTTATTCTCAGCAGTATAATGAGGGAGATTTTGCAATCAACGATAGAGTGACTTCATTAGGTGGGCTAACCGCAGTAATTACGGGATGGCTATATGCTGACCCAGGAGGATTTTTATACGCAATAACAGCTACTGGACAAACCGGGTGTCCATAATTAAATATGTATATTTGAATTAAATTAAATTAAAATGAATGAAATAAAAAACTTCCTAAGCAAAGAGGACTGCTTAGAAGTTATGAGGATGATAGACTTGAATCATCAACCCTCTTCAGTAGTTGAAGGTGGATATGACATAAGCACTATATCTCAAACAAGAACTTCTAGCACTTGCAATTTAGACCACAATAATCCCACTATTCAGAGAATACACAACAAAATAGCTAATTTTTTAGGGATAGATATCGCTAAAGGAGAACGCCTTCAAGGGCAGTTGTATGAAGAGGGGCAATACTTTAAGCCTCATCAAGATTTTTTTTCAGGCCCTGCTTATGACAAGCATTGCTTGGTCTCAGGGAACAGGACTCATACTTTAATGATTTATCTTAATGATGGTTTTGAAGGAGGCGGCACAAATTTTTTAAATCTAAATACCATAGTAACTCCTGAGCAAGGAAAAGCTGTCTCTTGGGAAAATATGTCTAACGGAAAATGTTTAGACTCTGCTCTGCACGAAGGTATGCCTATATTAAAAGGTAAAAAATACATTATTACTTCTTGGTGGAGAGAAAAAACTTGGAATAATGCAGAAGATACTTCTGCATATATTAATAAGCCAAAAATATATACAGAAACTTCTCAGCTCCCAAAATTAACAGAAATTGGTTTTGAAGTAAGAAAAGTTCCTGAAGATGTTTGGGGGATTATTAAAGACTCTTACGAGATATTAAAAGAAAGAACAACAGAAGAAAATTTTGAAGGGAAAGAAAATTTTATTCCAGGTCGTACTGAATTATTGTCTTATGACCACATACCAAACATTAGAAATCTTATTCATCAAAAATTACTTGATGTACACAAAGATTTTGCTGGAGTAAATATTGAGCCAACTTTTATATATGGTATTCGCTCTTACTTGAGGGGAGCTACATTAACAAAACATAGAGATAGAATAGAAACTCATCATGTTTCATCTATAATTATTGTTGACAAAGATTTAAAGTGTGGATGTCAAAATAGAGAGTTTGGTGATGATTGGGCATTAGATATACAAGGACATGATGGGGAATGGTATAAGGTATATGCTCAGCCAGGAGATATGATATTATATGAATCTGCTGTGTGTGAACACGGAAGAATAGAGCCTTTTCAAGGAACTTTTTTTAGAAACTTTTTTATGCACTATAAATTAGTGTAATGATAAATTTTATTCAAATAGACCCTAATGGATTGTGTAATGCAGGATGTTGGTTTTGTCCAGTATCTATTGTTGGTAATCCAAAAACACACATAGGACAAATGTCTCCTGAATTATATGAAAATATAATTAAACAAATCCATGAACTAAAGGGAGATATAATAAATCCACACCTTCATTTTGTATATGCATCTCATTATAATGAAGTACTTCTTTATAGATATTTTGAACAGATGCTACAAACACTTCAAAGGTATAATTTAACATTGTGTTTATTAACAAACGGAGTTCCTCTTATACCAGCAAAAATAGATTTAATAAATAAATATCCAGGTGTTGTTTCGCAAATAGCCATAAACGCTCCTGTATATGAAAAAAGATTATTTCAAAAAAGAACGGGAATGAGAGAATCTTTATTTGATACATTGATGTCAAATATTGATTATGCTCAGCAAAATCTATATAATCCAAATATATTATTATTACAAATAAACGGAATCAACGAACATTCTAATATTATTAAATTAGAAAATTTTCCAAATATAGAGCCTGATGAATTAAAAAATCAAGTGGAATTAGCTAGGAAACTTTTTCCAAACATAAAGATTACAGAACAATGGAATCTTATAGATAGAGCGGGATTGCTAGAAGGGGTTATGGAAAACCCATTGTCTTCAGGCAAAGCTATAGGATGCTCTTCTAAAAGAGATGAAGAATGGCTTCATGTCACATCGAAAGGAGAGGTATTTCTTTGTTGTAATGACTATAATATGGATTATATTTTTGGAGATTTAAATACACAACTGTTAAAAGAAATATGGGAAAGTGAGAGAAGAAAAAAGGTGTTACAAAAAGCTTTTAATGGTATATGTAATTCTTGTTCAGTAGCTATATTTAAAAATGAATGAAAAGATATTTGTAAGTATTGCTTCCTACAAGGATAGCGATTTGATAAATACAATTAATGATTTGTATTATAAAGCAAAAAATCCTAAAAGAGTTTTTGTTGGTCTATTTATACAGGATGCTTTTGACCAGATAAACAAAATAAACATACTGCTTCACCCTAATAACCACCCTTATTCAAAAAACATAAAAATAAAAAGCATTTCTTTTGAACAAGCAAAAGGATGTGGTTGGGCGAGAAATATAATATTAAAAGAACTTTATAATAATGAAGAGTATTTTATGTGTGTCGATTCTCATTCTAGATTTTTGAAAGATTGGGATGAAGTATATATTCACAAACATAAAAACGCTCCCGAGAATGCGGTAATAAGTGTATTCCCTCAATCATTTGAATTTGGTCAATCGTATGAGGAGTATACTAAGAAAAACATTGGGACTATATATACTCCAAACGGATTGCCTTGGACTAGTGAATTTAATCAACCACATTGCCAAAGGCATCCAAAGGTATCTTATGAAAAAGTAATGTCTATATCTGGAGGAAATATATTTGGAGATTATAGGCTACCTAAAGCTATAACTTTAGATGATTACATTTATAAATATAACCAAGAGCAGGAGATATATTCTTTGTTGATTTTTTTATATGGTCTTGACATTTATGCTATTCCTAAAAATATAGTATGGCATAAATACATTTCAGGAGATTCATATAGAGATATATTTACTCCTGGTAAAATAAAATATGAATTAGACTTTTTGACAAATTTAAAGTATAAGGAAAAAACCAGGACAGTAAATGAATGGGTTGCTTTAATAAAGGAAGACTGTGAGGCTTGTAAAAAGACGAAGCAATTAAATTCGTAAATTTGTAACAAATCTTAGCTGATGGCTTTATATTACAAATTAGATGCGTGTAACCCTGCGCTGGGTCAATGTTATACTAGTGTAACCCCTGGTCAAGCAAATCAAAGGTATATTGAGGCTATTAGTGGAGAGTATTATGTTTGGGATAATACAAGCACTACTTCTCCAGGAACAATATGCACTGGAAGTATACAATTAATTCCCGGACAGTCTGGTTGTTATACACCTACACCCACTCCTACGCCTACGCCTACACCAAGCCCCACTCCTACACCGAGCCCCACTCCTACGCCGAGCCCCACTCCTACTCCTACTCCTACACCCACTCCTACTCCTACTCCAACGCCTGCCCCAACGCCTGCTCCTGACTATTGTTGGAGTGGAACTAATGCAACTACATTTACGTTAGATGGGGTAAATTTGGTTTATACTTTTGGAGGTAATTATGGTGTTTATGGGACTGGTACTGGAATATATGTTCTTACGGGAATACCATCTACAGAAGCTATCGCTTTTCATAATTTTGGTAAAACAAGTCTTATTACATACGAAGGAGAATACAGTGCAGGAACAAAGACGGGTCTAGACGGAAATGTATATGAATATTTTTATGGAGATGTAACTGTAACAATTACAGGAGATTACGGCGTTATCAGTTATGAATCATATAATAGCGGTTATTTAGGTGGAGAAAATAATTTGGTTTTTAATACTGGAGTTTGTGTTAGTTTACAGCCCCCAATCATACCTCCGCAGGGAGACCCTGATACTCAATACACACTAAGTTATAGTCAAGGTGTTCAGGGATGGCCATCGTTTTATTCTTATTTCCCAGACTGGATGATAGGGATGAATAATTATTTTTACTCTTTTAAAGGAGGTAATTTATACAGACATAATACAAATGAAGTTAGAAACAACTATTATGGTGTTCAATATAATTCTACTATTACGAGTGTATTTAATGAGCAACCATTAGAAAATAAACTATTTAAAACCATAGCGCTTCAATCTGATTCCTCATGGTCTTTAGAATTAGATAGTGACATTCAAAGCGGAGCAAGTATTGATGATACTTGGTTTGAAAAGAAAGAAGGAGTTTGGTTTGCTTACATTAGAAATAATGGAACTGTACCTGCTGGAGTTTCTGAGTATGATATGCGTTCTGTAAGTGGTATTGGACAAAGTACATCAGTAAATATAGCTGGATTAGCTACAACAATAAATTTTGATGCTGGAATATCTATAGGAAGTGAAATAAGTGTTGGTGATATGGTTTATTTTGCGCCACCTCCATATACTTCCATAGAACTTGCTGGACAGGTAAGTAGTATAAACATAAATCTACAGAGCGGAATTAATAATATTGTTATATTTAATGGCGTAACTGGAGCGGTAACTATACCAATTCAAAACGCCTATATAATGTATATTAAAAATCAGCAGGCAGAGTCTAATGGATTGTTAGGACACTACTGCTTATTTACAGCAACAAATGATGATACTACCCCTACGGAGTTACTGGCTATACAGTCGGAAGTAATGAAAAGCTATCCGTAAAATTAGTATCTTTGTAATTAAATGAAATTAAATTCAAGACCACTCGAAGAGTCTGACTATGAGCAGATTTTGGTCGGATGGTGGAAAGACTGGAAATGGGAACCTCCATTAAAAGATTTCCTGCCAGACGATGGTAAAAGTGGTATAATTATTTATGATGATAATACGCCTGTTTGTGCAGGTTTTATTTATATGACAAACTCAAAAGTAGCCTGGGTAGATTGGATTATATCTAATAAACAGTACACCAATAAAGAAGGAAGGAAGTCAGCTTTGTCTTTATTAATAGAGACATTAACACATATTGCACAAATTTCAGGTAATAAGTTTGCGTATGCCCTTATAAAGCATGATGGCCTTATAAAAACATACGAATCCTTAGGTTATATACAAGGGGACAGTTACAACAAAGAAATGATAAAAGTATTATAATATGGCAGCATTTACTACAATTGCAACAGCAGCAGGTTTAGCCGCAACAGCCGCAACAACAGGAGCTTCGTTTGCACAAGCCAGTAAGCAAAAAAAGATGCAGCAAAAAGCAGAGCGAGAAGCTGAAATAGCTTTAGCTGAAGCAAAACAAAAGTTAGACGTAAATTACTACAAAGGTCTTTCTTTACAAAAAGAACCTTTTGAGAGAGCAAGAGAAGCAATTTTATCTTCACAACAACAAGCCCTACAAGCTGCTCAAGAGGCTGAAACTAGAGGGGTGGCCGCAACAGCTGGAAGAGCTATAATGGCTGGGCAAGAAGCTCAGAGAGGTATTGCAATGACTCAAGCCGAAAAATTGCAACAGTTAGAACAATTAGCTGCCGCAGAAGAATCAAGAATAGCTGGGCTTCAAGGAGGTATTTTATTAGAAGAAGCGGCGGGAGCTCAATTAGCTGCTAGAGATGCAGAAGAAAGAAGACAGTTAGCCTCTCAACAAGCGATGGCTGGAGTTGGAAATTTAATTAAACAGGGAGCGGCCTTAGCTCCATTGTTTGGTGCAGCTGATAAAGGTGCTTTTGACCCAACAAAAGCTACTTTTTTGGAAACACAGCAAACGTTTAATCCAACGTTAGAGTCTATGCAAACCACAATAGGTCCTGATGGTAGAATTAGCCCAGGTGTTGTTATGCCCACAGCCAGCTGGATGTCTTCGGTAGGAGCAATGCCATTGCAATCAGCTCCAGTACAAGCTAATCCATTTATAATCCCTGGTTTATAATATGGCTACTTATTATAAATATGCAGAACGAAATGCGGCCAATCAGGTAGATTGGTCTGCCATAGGTAAGTCTATATCTGATACTTTAACTGAGGAGGTAAAAAGAAGAGAAAAGGCAAAGCAAGATATAGAAAATGCCACTAATGAATATGCTGAGACATTGGCTAATGCGCCAATGGGTGAATCAAGAGATTTTAATGAATGGACATTAGACTTTGCCAACAACGCTCAGGAGTTTAGATTGATGCAAGATAGAATGCTTCGAAGTGGAAGAATGAAACTTCGAGATTATAATATGGGCAGACAAAATCTAAAGTCTGGTACAGAACAAGCATTTAATTTAGCTAAAGAATATAATGCTGAATACGCTGAAAAAATGAAGCGTATGCAAGATGGACAATCTCAAGACCTTGAAGGGTTTTTAATGGGAACAGCAGAAGGTTTTTCAAACTTCACAAAATCTGGATTATACATAGACCCAACTACAGGGAAAGTTGCTATTGCTAACAAAGTTCAAAAGACATTACCTGATGGAACTGTGGTATATGAAATGAGTCAAAATCCAAACGATTTTACCTCTATCAATAGTCTTAGAAATAGAATAACATCTAAATACAATAAGTTTGATGTTTCTAAAAGTTTACAACCAGGTGTATCTGATTTAGGAAAACGCATTGAAGTTATAATGAAAGGTGGTGTGAAGACTAGAGAAGATGCAAAACAAACTCCTGGTTACACTACAGCAAGAGACACTTTTATAGATTCATTTGTAGAAACCAATCCAGACAATCTCACTTCTATTTTAACAGATACATTAACTCAAGTAGTTCGAAATGGACAGGCTACTGGAGAAAGCTTTGAATTTACATTTGACCCAGAACAAGCTAAGTCTTCAGATAAATATATTCTTCTTAGAGAGAATCCTCAAACTGGGAGAGTTGAGGGTGACTTTACCACAGCTAATGGTAAGAAACAAAAAGAGATGGCAAAGGAGTTTCTTAAAACCAAGTTTGATACTATGGTTGACTTTGAAGAAACTGCTCGGCAAGAGTTTGCGCCTCCAAGACCAACGGCTTATGATGAAAGAAGTAGAGACCAGGCAGCTATAGATGCTCAAAATACTACTGCTTGGGGTCAACTTTATTATGGAACTCCAGATGAGCAGCAGCAAGGAGCAAATAGATTGCTTGCGTCTCCAATAGCCAGAAGAGAAGACTTAGTAGATATTGATGTTAGAACTGAACCAGGTAAGGTTATTCTGAGATATAAGGATTCTACAAAAGACAGAAAGATAGATGTGCTTGATGATGCTGGAAATCCAATTTCCTATTCCGATTTTATGTCATTAGGAAATGAACTACATGGCGTTGACGATTATGGTAAGGCGGTTCAGTTAAGCGGAAGGTCTGAGGCAACTTATAATATAGATAGAAAAGGAAGAGCCACAAGAGCAGGTAAAGCAAATTTATATAGCGACCCAGAGACTATAGTTGCTTTTAAAGGGGAAAAAAGGGTTCCTAAAGATATAATTGAAAAAGATATTTCTAGTGAGATAGACGAAGATACTATTAAAACAGTATCTGATGTTTTTAGTCTTCTTGATTTGCCTAAACCAAGGATTCAAGTTGGTGAAGGAAAGCCTTACTTTGAATACAAAACTATCGGGAGACAAACTACTCGAATACCATTAGAGGGTAAAGAAAAATCTTTAGAAATAACATTTCCTGGAGTATCGACTATAAATATACCTGAAGGAGAAGACTTTCAAGATATATTAGATAAAATAATAGAGAATTTAGACACTTCTTTTAAATCTAATACAGAAGTTTCTGTTGATGAAATAAAAGCAGCTTTTCCTACGCCAGAAATGTTTGAAAATTATAATCCTGGGTTTACAACAGAAGCTACAACAGGAGCTACAAAGAAAAGAAGTATTGCTCAAATTATGAAAGAAGATGGGGTAACTCAATCGGAGGCGTTAAAAATATTTAAAGCACAGTAGATGTTTGAAATAGAAGAATTGTTTGATTTAACAATTGAGGGAGCTTTTGAAAGTCCTGAAGATTTTAATGCTTTTGCTTCTCAAGCAACGCCCGAAGAATTATTTTCTGTAATGGTGGAGGGGGCTTTTGAAAGCCCTGAAGAACTATTAGCGTCTTTTAAAAAAAAAGACGAGACCGATATGGATTCCGTATCGGGGGCTGGTTTTTCGGTTTTACCCGCTGGAGAGAAGGACACTTGGCTTGAGCGAACTTTTGGTAAGACCCATGTAACAGATTTTTTCGGAGATATGTATCGTTCAATGCAACAAGGTTTGGCTCAAGGGGCTACTGTGGATGATGCATTAAAACTTTTTTACTCAGGAAAGGATGTAGATGAGGAAGATGTAAGAGACTATATTTCTGCCGTTCAGAACATGGAAGGCTTTCAGCCTTCAGATGAGATGAAGGAGTTTGATGAAATCTACCAAAAAGAAGGCGGTGGTATAATGGGGTTTCTTAAAGGGGTATATAAAAATCCAACTGTAATTCCACAAATTTTTACATCCTCTATGTTTGCTATGGCAAACAAAGGCTCTCTCGCCACTGGTCTCGGTACTGGGGCAGCAGCGGGATTAGCTACTGGAGGTATTGGCGCTATACCTGGAGCTATCTTTGGTTTATCAGGAGCGCTAGAAACAGGTGTATCTTTTACTGAGTTCTTAAAAGAAGAACTTGGAGACAAAGCTTTTACTGAGGAAAATATTAAAGAAGTATTAGAAGACCAAGGCGCTTTAAACAAGATAAGAAGAAGAGCGGGAGCTAGGGGTATATCTATCGCTAGTATTGATGCTTTAACAGCTGGTGTGGCCAGTAAGGTTGGTGCAAGTGTAGCTAAGACCGCGGGTAAAGCAGCTGCTGGCGCAACTAGAGGTGTAGTTGAAGCAGTTGGTGGAGGAGTTGGAGAGGTGGCTGGTAGAGGATTGGCTGGTCAAGAAATGGATGTTGCTGAAATAGGCTTTGAAGCAATAGGAGGAACGGCAACCGCTCCAGTTACTATCATAGGTAGAGTTGCTGAGACTGGAATGGCTTACTATAAACTTCCTAAATATAAGATACGCAATGTAGATGTTACCAAGGAGGAGTTTATAAAAGAGATTGAGTCAGCTACTCCAGAGGAAATACTTTCAATGGATACGAGTGTAAAAAACGATGAAGAGGTATCTGGTATTATGAATAAGGCTTGGAAAGATGCTACTATAATCAAGCAGACCACAGAAGTATTACCCGGTATAAACGAAGAAGAGCTCGCTGAAATAGTTGAGCTTACTAAAAGAAAAGAGCTATTAGAAGCAAATGGAGGTGAAGTTGCAAAAGCAGAACTACCTCAAGTTAATAACCGTATAAAAGAAATAACAAATGCCGTTCGTGAGCGAAGCACAAAGACGCCACCTGTACCTGACCAACCCAAAGTTGGCGAAGAGGTGGGAGAAAGAGACACCGCCGGGGAAGTTGCCGGGGAAGTTGCACCCGAAGAAGGGGTTGAAGTTACCGAAGTTTCAAAAGAAGAGGCTCTCAAGCCTACTAAAGAGAAGGGGATTGAGCCAGCAGTAGAGGAAAGATTTGAAACTAAAAGAGTAAAAATTACTCAGCCTTTTACCATTGGTCAAACAGAAGTTGTTCTTAATGAAGACGGAACTATAAAAAGTGCAACAAGAAAAGGTCAGCCTGTTTCTGGTAAAGCTTTAAATAAAATAGAAAAAATAATACTAAGAGATGTTATAGATATTGATGCAGGGGAAAAAGCACCTGTCAGAGCTGATATAACAGAGGAAAATATAGACCAATACATTGCGGATGAAAGTAATAATATTAGAGAGATAGCTTTTTCTATTCAAAACCAAAGGGGGAAATCGAAAAGCAGAGAGCAAATAATACAGGAGGCTAAAGACGCTACTAAGCTAAGCGCTTTAGAACAATCATATTTTACCTTAAAAGACCTATCTAAATATTATGACGCTCGTATATTAAAAGAAACAGACGTTGCTCCTGGTAAGGATTTGCGAAGAGACAGAGGGGTTTCAAAGAATATAAAAAGATATTGGGTTCTTCCTGAAACTGATAAATTTGGAAGAAAAACGATAGGCATAAGTGATTTTGCAAAAACAGCAGAAGAGCTTGGTTTAACTCCAGACCAGTTAGTTGATATAATTGTTCAATTCCCTACAAGAAATGTATTAAAACCAACAACAGGAGAGGTGGTAGATTTAGGGCCTTCATCAACTTTGATGGATTTAGAAAATAAATTTACAGAGATAACAAAAATAAAACCATCTAAAAATATTATAGATTTTATTTTGTCTACCGATGTAGACGCTATACCTGTAGATTTACTCAAGTCTTTAGAGCAAGAACAACTTCAGCGTGAAGCTGCTGAACCTGGTCTGTTTGGCAAAAAGAAAGGACCTGCTGCTGAAAAGATAGTGGCAGAACCCAAGAAAGAGATTACGGTTGACGAAGCCAAAGCTCTTAAAGACCAGATAAAACTAGAGGTAAGGGCGGCAAGAGAGGCTAAAGCAGACCAAACGCAAAGAAGAAAAGCATTATCCTCAGCCATAACAAATCTAATTGGTCAAGGTCTTATAGATACGAATAAGGCAAAGCAGCTGATAAAACAAATATCTAATGTAGACCTTAATAAAGCAATAAATGTAGAGCGTGTATTGGCGTATGTAGAAAAAACACTTAAAGAGGCTGACTACGCTGCTAAGCTAAATGAAGCTGAAGCTTTAAGAAAAAAAATAAAGAAGCTTTCGAAGAATAAAAATATTGAGGTTAGCTCTACTGAAGCCGCTGAAAACTTTACGGCTATTGACCCGGTGTTTGTTGAAGATATAAATACATATATAGAACAAGCCAATAAAGTAAAAGATGGCGTTACTCCAAGCACGAGACAAAAAATAATGCCTGCTTTAGATATTGCTGAAACAAAAAAATATGTAGACGCTCAAAAAGCAAGACAACAAGAAATAGAACTTACTGCGCAGAGAGAGTTATTTGAAGACCTAACAGGCCTATCTCCAGATGAACTTAGTTTTCAAGAAATGAGAGAGATAGTTTATGGTGTAGAGCAAGAGCAACCAGAGGCAGAGCGAGCCTCTGAGCTTGAAAGAAAAGCAAAAGCAAAAGCTGAGATAGTCAGAAAAGGACTTAACAAGGCTTTTGATACTGTATCTACAATAGTAAATGAATTAATTGAAACAGAAACAGACCCGTTTACTGGAGAAAAATTTAGCCTTACTGATGCTCAGAAAACATTGGTTAAGGATTTTATTAATATAGATATAAATAAGCTTAGTGAACAAGACACTATTATAGCTTTGGATTCATTAATAAACTTTGCTACCAACAAAACTACAGGAGGTATGGGTGCAATAGTTCAAAGAGACAAAGGTAAGTTAGGCGTTGAGACTATGAAGTCTTTAGGGATTATTGCTAAACCTTTATCTGCTATTTTAAAAT
>Ga0209536_100003201_pt1 | contig 26368 bp, 23 predicted proteins | sample DeeMarSeWOR28_12_FD_187461 | JGI IMG/M metagenome (GOLD analysis project Ga0209536, IMG submission 187461) | Marine sediment microbial communities from White Oak River estuary, North Carolina - WOR-2-8_12 (SPAdes) (version 2) | ecosystem: Environmental > Aquatic > Marine > Intertidal zone >...
CATCAATAACAAGGAATGTAATAGGTGCATGCATTGCATCAATGTTATGCCCAAGGCGCTCCGACCCGGTAAGGACCGGGGCGCTACCGTGCTCATTGGCGCCAAGGCACCGATTATTCAAGGTGCTCAGCTTGGTTCGGTATTGATTCCATTCTGGAAGCCCACGCCACCTTACCAGGACCTTAAGGACTTGGTGGAGAAGATTTGGGATTTCTGGGGCGAAGAGGGGAAGGTCCGTGAGCGTGTGGGCGAATTTATTCAGCGGGTAGGATTGGGCAATTTCCTGGAAGAGATAGGAGTGGAGCCAAGTCCCTACATGGTTTCACAACCCAGAGATAATCCTTATATATTCTTTGAGGAGTACCTCGAAGAGGACTAAATCTCAACGTAAATTCCATTAGCGAGGTGTTTAAGATGACAACTGAAGCGAAACTGGATATCGGCCCTCCACATTACGAACAGTTCCTTCATCCGATTGTTAAGGAAAACTACGGCAACTGGGAAAACACCGGACTGGACGGTCACATCGGTGGTCATTACCTTTCGTCGCTTTCCCTGATGTATGCCGCTACCGGTGAAAAGGTCTTTTCAGAAAGACTGGATTACATGCTCGACTGGCTGGAACGCTGTCAGGATAAAACCGGAACCGGGTATATCGGTGGCACCCCGGGTGGGAAGGAAACATGGAAAGAAATTGCCTCCGGGGACATTCGTGCCGAGGCCTTCTCATTGAATGGTAAATGGGTTCCGCTCTATAACATCCATAAACTGTATGCCGGGCTGAATAACGCCTACGTTCATGGCGGGAAGGGAAAGGCTAAGGAACTGCTGGTGGGCCTGAGCGACTGGATGATGGGGATGACCTCAAACCTGACTGTCGAGCAGATGCAGGAAATGTTGAAGAGTGAGCACGGTGGAATGAATGATGTTTTTGTAGAAGTTTATCAGCATACCGGGGAGGAAAAATACCTGGAACTGGCCAAACGCTTCTCCCACCGTGCCATCCTGAATCCGCTGCTGGCCGGCGAAAACAATCTGACCGGGCTGCACGCTAACACCCAAATTCCTAAAGTAATCGGCTTTAAGAAAGTCGCGCAGGCTGAAGGCATGCCCGAATGGTCGGAGGCCGCAGCATACTTCTGGTCCCTTGTTCACGACTTATGGACCGTATCAATCGGGGGCAACAGCGTCCGGGAGCATTTCCACCCGCATGATGATTTTTCAAGCATGGTAGAATCCATACAAGGACCGGAAACTTGCAATACCTATAACATGCTGAAGTTAACAAAGCTGCTTTTCCTTAGCGACCCGCAGCCGAAATACATTTCTTACTACGAGCGGGCTTTGTACAACCATATTCTTTCTTCACAGCATCCTGATGCAGGGGGCTATGTATATATGACCCCCATGCGGCCCCGGCATTACCGGGTCTATTCCTCTTCGCAGGAATCTTTTTGGTGCTGTGTAGGCTCGGGCCTGGAAAACCATGCCCAATACGGGGAGATGATCTACAGTCACACTACGAACCAGCTTTTTGTCAACCTCTTTGTTCCTTCTTCTCTGAACTGGAAGGGGGCAGGCATGAAACTCCTCCAGGAAACAGAATTTCCTTATGGGCATAACAGCACACTGACCCTATCGCTGGAAAAATCCCGAAAAATGGAACTGATGATCCGCCAACCGGAATGGATCGATCATACCGGGATGCAGATCCGCATTAATGGCGAGGCGCAGGAGGTTAAAGCGGACACTACTGGTTACCTCAGGCTCTCTCGGAAATGGAAGGATCAGGATAGAGTAGAAATACGCTTCCAGCCCAAGATTTACGTGGAATCACTGCCGGATCATTCTGAATGGTATTCCTTCCTGTATGGTCCGATAGTACTAGCAGCCAAAACAGATACCTCGGAGTTGCAAGGTCTGTTTGCCGACGACAGCCGATACGGACACTTTGCCTCCGGGCCGAGATACCCGGTGGAAGAAGCACCTGCCCTTTCATCCGGTGAGAATACGGAGTCTCTTATTCACCCCCTGGAGGGAGAAGGCATTAGATTTAAACTCGACAAGGTGCGAAATACTGAAAAGGATAGCCTGATCCTACAACCATTCTTCGAAATACATGACGCAAGGTACATGGTGTACTTCCCGGTTATTAATAAAGTAAATCCTGAAACGTCTGAGACGGGCCAGGAAGCGGAATAGGGTATCTCTCCAATAATTAAGGATTGAGAGCTATGATTTACAAAAAGACTGTGATTGCTTTGGTTCTTGCATTAAACCTGACGCCGGTCTTTTCTCAGAACAGGAAGCTGGAAGTTCAAGAGGATGTACCGTTAGGTTCTATTCGGCTTAGCGATCCATGTATTTTAGCGGACAAAAGCACGTCTACCTACTACATGACGGGAACCGGCGGATTGTTATGGAAAAGTAAGGATCTGAAGAAATGGACAGGGCCTTATCGGGTAGCACAGACCGATCCCCACTCATGGATGGGACCGAATCCCATGATATGGGCGGCAGAATTGCATGCTTACAAGGGAAAATATTACTACTTTGCCACGTTCACGAACAGGAATGTGGTGATTGAGACGGTAAAAGGCAATGCAATAAACAGACGGTCCAGCCACGTGTTGGTCAGCGACAAACCCGACGGGCCCTACGTTCCCATGCAAGATCCTACCTATCTGCCACCGGACAAACCCACACTGGACGGGACCTTTTGGGTGGATCAAGAGGGTAAACCCCACATGGTTTATTGTCATGAATGGCTGCAGAACTGGAATGGCACCATGGAAAAGATAGAGTTGAAACCCGACCTGAGCGGAACGGTCGGGAAAAGACAGCTGTTGTTTTTTGCTAGCGATTCGCCATGGAGCAAAGAACGCAATCAATATGGCGACATCATCTTCAACAAGGTCACCGATGGTCCCTGGCTATTTCGCACCCGGACCGGCAAATTGGGCATGATATGGACAAGCTGGGTTTTCAGCGACTACACTCAAGGTGTGGCTTACTCTGAAAGCGGCACGCTGGATGGCCCCTGGGTGCACGAAAAAGAACCCATTACGCCTCCCAATTTTGGACATGGCATGTTGTTTCGCAATTTTGAAGGGAAACTCCTTATGTCTGTTCACAGCCATGAGCGTATCAACGGTCGAACGGTTCGCATTCCGCACTTGTTTGAAGTGGACGATTCCGGGGATAAAATTATTGTGGGTAAACCTTACTAGCTTATTGTATTAGTCCCCTGGGTAAAAGACAGTATCAAAAAAAGCCATCATTTTTGCCGCATACGGCACACCGTATTGAGCGAAAACAGCCTTTGTCTGCGGATCCGGTTTCCAGTCGAAAAAGGCATGATTGGCGCCCTGAACCTCTTCGTATTTCACAATCTGCCCGGCTGCCTTCAACGCCTCGGCGTACGACCGGACCGTTTCGTCCGTAATCAGCATATCCAGGCTTCCCCGAAGCAAATATTTAGGTACGGCTCTTTCCTTCGCATCGGGAATGTTCTTTATGGGTGAAATGGCATCCAGCCGGGATTGATCGGAAGTTTCTCCAGCAAAGTTCTGAAGCAATTCTCCTCCAAACACGCCGTAGCTGGGCGCGGCAACATGTATGGCCCGATAGATTTCCCTGCGAACTTGTTCGGCCGTCTTTCCGTTCGGGATATAAGAAGGCACAAACTCAAATACACCGGCGGTTTTTCCAAAACCGCCGTTCCCGATTTTATCGTTCATATTGGCCGCAACCGCGGAGAGATGACCACCGGCGCTGTCTCCGGTGACGGCCAGGCGATCGGGATCACAACCGTAGCGCGCCGCATGTTCCCGGATATGCGCGATCGCACCAAAAACATCCTCGATCAGATCTGCCATGGTATTGGGAACTTCATCGCCGTCGCCATCATTTATCCAGCGATAATCCATGCTGAAAGCAACGTATGTGCCGCTTCTAATAAGTTCCCGGGCCAACCCGCGCATAATGTCTTCAGTGTTGGTGGACCAGCCGCCACCGTGGATAATGACGATGCCGGGCAGATTTTGAGCGCCGTCCGGAGAAAATACATCGTATTTCAGTTTCTTGACACCGGGCTGGACGTAGACAACGTCCTGTATCACACGGAAACCCTCGAGTTTTTCCTTTTCGATGAAAGAAGCGCCGATCGCCTGGTCCCTATCCGCAACAACCTCGAAGGTCGGGGTCATGGATTCGTAAAACATTTTCCCCCACCTGCCCGGTGTAGCGTAGTAGCCGCTGTCGAACGCATACCCCGCATCGGGAATCGAGGTTACGCGGATCACCGTACCTTTGGCCATCTTACCGTCGGCTGGAATAGCCGGGTCGGTCTGAATACTCCCGTTTTCCGGAACATCGACGGTTATGTTAACGAATGCGTCCGGCGATTCGGTCTGTGAATATGCTGTTATCGATAGAATTACCAGGAAAAGTGCCGCCAGAGCACATATCTTGACCAAAATGTACATAGCAACTCCATTGTGTTATTACTTTACAGGCAGCGTATAAAGACTGGCGCTTAATCCCGGCACAGTAAGTGCGTTCGTGATATTTGAAAGTTGTTTTTCCTCGATTACGACTTTCGCACCCTCATCCGGATCATTGTACGCCTGCGGGTCGGAATTGGCGATGAGTCCCAGCTTTCCGGTCCCGGCCAGTTGTGCGCCCTTGAGGTCCATGGTGATTGTCTGTTGCTGCTCGGTCGGATTAACGATGCCGATGGTGATCGCTTTGCGATCCTCGGTCCAGGCGGCGGTAACATCGACCGGCTCAACATCGCCGGTTATTTCGATCGGGATCGTTCCGAAATTGTTCCGGTACAGTTTCAGGACAAGCCCTGTGGTTTCAAAAGCGGCGGCTGTCTTGCTGGTTTTGATACATCCGATGACGTTGACCGTCTGGGCATAACTGGCCATGAATATCATGTCTGAATTACGGTAATATTCGTGGAGGCCCTTGGCAATCCCCAGTCCGTCTTTGTGAAAATACCGGGTTCCAAGCTCGCCGAAAATATGCGGGCCGTACCAGTAATTCCATTCGGTCATAGCGATTCGGATATCCTTCCCCTGGAGGGTATCAAGCTCCTCACGGAGCTTTTTGTGAAAGTCAACCTTTGACCGGACATTCTCGGCGATCCAGGCAATATGCTGGACCAGGTCGTCTCTTACCTGACAATAGAAATGTTCCGCCATAAGGTCTATATAATCCGCGCAGCTTCGCAATAATCCCCGGCTCCAGTCGCCGGCATTGCCCGATGCAATCGGGACAATGTCGGGATCCACTTCCCGCATCTTTTCCACAACCCAGTTATGCTTCCTGACATAATGGTCGAGACTCATATAACCGAGTTGCCATCTGCCCCACATTTCGTTTCCGATACACCAGTAGCGCACATCGAATGGTTCCTGGTCGCCGTTTTTTGCCCGTAAAGCTCCCATAAGCGTATCGGTTGAGCCATTGGCGTATTCTAGTTCGGCGGCGGCCGAATAGGCATCACCGAATCCTGTATTGACCGTTATCAGTGGCTCGGCGTTTATTAAACGGCAGAAATGAATGAATTCGTGAATACCGAAGTCGTTATGCTCGACACCAGTCCAGGCTGGATTCGTACGTGGGGGGCGTTTGTCCCGGTCGCCGATACCATCACGCCAGTCGTAGCCGCTCACAAAGTTTCCACCGGGCCAGCGATATAAGGGAGAGTTGAGTTCTTTAAGGAGCGCCAGCGTATCGGCCCGCATACCTTCGACATTTTCCGCCGGCATAACAGAAACCGTACCGACAAAGCAGGCTCCGTTGGTGACCCTGATTTCCAGACGACCACTGGTTGTATCGGCTCCGGATATAAACTTGAAGGGAGACTTAACATATCGATTTGAGGTTGTCAGTTGAACCGAAGCCCGATCCTGAGGATTATCGCCCCAGACCAGCGAGACTGTCACATTTGCCTTTTCCTGCGGGGCTTTGAGGTAAATGTAACCGGTGTATTGTTTGTTGTTCACCAGTCCCAGATCAAGTTGCCGAATACCGCTGCCGGGCTGGATCAAAGGAGTATGTTCGCCGACAAAAGAATCCTCTTCAACCATTGTTACCGAACCGGCCCCACCAATGATTTGCCATGGCGAGGCGGCGACGATGGGGTATTGACTTTGCTGTCCGGCTCCGTCTCTTTCCCCACGTCTCTGGCGATAGGGCTGATATTCATCCTGAATGGGATAGTAGAACTTACGGTCTTCGAGCATCTCCGCCCAGATACCACCGTAAATACAGCGCCCGAGGTGTTCGATAAACTGGGAGTAAATGTACTTGGAAATCGGTTCGCCCGTTTTGCGGACATCTATTGTTATAGAGCGTTCTTGTCCGACAGTAAGTGAATGAGCGCCGGCAAGAATGCCGGTTGCAAGAAAAATAATCCATATATAGCGGACTCTAAACATCTCTATTCTCCTTTCGATTCCACATAACCATCGTTTTTATTTATTCAATCGCTACTTTAATCTGAGTAAAAGAATGAGCCGGAAAAGAATGGGTAAATGAGTCCCCATTTGTTTCTATGGTGGACGCTGCAGGCTGATAATTATCTTTATCGTTTATACTGTAAGGCGCCTCTACACCATCACTGTTTATGGTGCTTATCACTGCTGTTCCTGAAAATTCTCCGGTATCGCTGATAATATCTGTGGTAATTGCCTTCTCCATATTCCGGTTTACGACATTAATGACCAGAGTTTTTTCGTCTTCAGAATAAGCCGATGAAACATCCAGGTAGGGAATATCCCGATAAATTTCACCGTCAAATGTTTCGCAATCCACATAGGTGTCCAGTGACGTGCCCTTCACGTTTGTCGAAAACAATTTGTACATGTAGAAAAATGGTGATTTGTATGTCTGCCCATCCCTGCCCCTCGAAAGGAGGCTCGTGAACATTGTAAAATTCGCTCTTTTGACATAATCGGCGTGTCGCAGGAAGGTATTGAAATGCAATGCTCCCGCCAGTGTACTCATGTGGTTTTGCCCGCGCAGCCCCCATTCCGTAAAAGCAATGTAAAACGGCTTGTCGGGAACGTGATTTTTAATCTTCGCTATTTTAATCTGATTCTCGGTTGTGGAAATATAGTCGTTGAAATGCCTCTCCCAATCTCCCAAAAACACATGTGGAACCCTGTCGTTTTCAATTTCATTATTGAGACCGGTTCCCCAATAGCGGTGCATGGCAATGTATTCCACATTCCTTTGGGCGATTAAACCGTCAATGACATCCCAGTTCCATTGCTCCCACCCCGCAGATTCCCCGTTGTGGAGTATCCATGAAGATCCCATTACGATAAAAACTGGCTGTGTGCAGGTTTTACAGCCTCGGTTGACAAAATACATGATCGTGGTGACGTCCTTGGCATAGGTGACATACTCGCTTGAGTTCAAAGCCACCGCCTGCCAAGGTTCTCCGTCCACTTCATTCCCGATGTGCCAGTACTTCACACCGTAGGGCTCGGGATGGCCGTATTCGGCCCTTAGATCGGCATAGTACGAACCCGCGTGGGAATTCACATATTCTATCCAGTTTCGGTTGTCTTCAAGCGTGGCTGTGGTCACGTTAATGCAAATGGAACTCTCCACTCCCATGGCTTCGGCCAATTGTAACCATTCATCGGTGCCTACACGGTTCCTGTCCAGCACATTCCAGGCAAGTTCTCTCCTGACCGGGCGGTCTTCTTTGGGGCCGATACCATCCTTCCAGTCATATGTGAGAGTATAATTTCCTCCGGGCCAGCGCATATTGGGAAGCTGCAATTCCCTGGCTGCTTCTATGTAATCGGTTCTGAATCCGTCTTCATTGGCAAGAGGGTGTTCCGGATTATAAAGCAGGCCGTCCATAGAATTCATAATGGGTTCCATAAAAACGCCGTAAATATTCCGGTCAATTTCTCCTATTGGCCGAAGTATATCCACTTTAATGGTTGCGTTTTGAGAATAAACAGCACCCACATTTATCAGAAAAATAATCGCCAAGACACTCACGGCTATAAAATATTTTCTAGTGTGCACATGATGAGAAACAGATTGTTTATTTTTCATTTTCATCAACCTTTTTAGGAATTTAGAATATTTTGTTTCAATCAGTATTATGGGCAGTGTATTTTCGACAGCCGCCTCAGGATACTCCTCCGATGGTCTGGATGACAGATTTTATTCCTTCCTTACAAACCTAATCAACAAGTTCTTGCGCTCCTTTTACGCAAGAGGCCGTTTATGGGAAGCAATTACGTTTTATGTAGTGGATTTAGCATAGTGTTACCTATGTCTCCGGAATGGACCGTTTCAATGTGCAGATTCAATGATATGGTAATATACATATTTATATGGTAAATTCACAATAGGGAATTAGAATGGGATTTGTCGAAGGAAATAGAGAATCTCCAAAAACACCGGATTGACTTCATGGAAGCTATTGAGACGTTTTCTGATCCCGACGGATTTCAGTTGAAGGACACCAAGCATTCGATGGTAGAGACGAGGTCTTTCTGAGTAGGCAAATCTCGAAACGGGAAAGTAATCACGACGCGATTTACGCGTCGTGGAAATGTTATCCGAATTATTGGGGCCGCAGCATGGCGAAAATTCGGGAGGCTTTATAATGAAAGAACCAAAACTAAGTGAACTGGAAATGGATCAGAGAGGTACCCGGCAGATTCGTCGCAGTATGGCTAAGACCAAAGCGGTCAAAATCACCATAAATATTGACAAGGAGAATCTCGATATTTTGCGGGATAAATCTGCCAAGACGGGCGTTCCGTATCAGAGGCTTTTAAATCGGATATTGGCCAAGGCACTGCAGAACGACAAAGAAACCGAATCGCGCCTCACGCGTCTTGAAAGGGAAGTCACGAAGCTCAAGAAAAAGGTTGTTGCATAATTATCGGCATCTTTAGGACCATTTTTTCTAAAAGAAGCAAATGCCCGGACGCGGGAGCTATTTTAAGAAGTAATGAATATAAATGGAGAAAATAACTAGCGAAGTACTAATGATGTGTTTTGTTAAAAAGGCCCAGGCTTCGTCAAGGCTCCGGCTTGCCAGCCGACTTGTCGGCCGTAGCTGAAAGCTGGTGGAGGTGGCGGGAATCGAACCTATAGCTGGTCCTTTGGAATTAACAACTTACAGTCGCCTGACCCCATTCTGACATTGCCAGGGGGACCCATTATTGAAGAGTGACGGCCGGTGTGGACAATGCTTTATCTGATGATGGCCATTGCAGTCTGGCTTATCTGACGTAAAAGAAAGTCCGTAAACGTCAAAAGAGCACAAGGATTATTTATTATCCAATTGGCACTGAACGCCGCCTGGTCGCCTCTGTTTTTCGGACTGAAAAATCCCCTTGCGGGTTTGCTGGACATTGCCCCGCTTTGGGTGGCAATACTGGCTACGTTGATATCCTTCTGGAAAATATCGGTGACAGCCGGAGCGCTGTTGGTTCCCTACTGGCTGTGGGTCAGCTTCGCAACGGCCCTGAATTTCGCATTATGGAGTATGAATCGATAGGCGGCAGAAAAATAATGTACGGCAATTACAAAGTCCTTTACACAGAAAGAAGTTCAGGGAGGATTCTTGCAGGGACAATGTGCTGAAATTATCTCAGGGCGGGAAAACGGCCTGTTTACTCTGAAAACGTGCCTGATACTGCCGAAAACTCCGGAGGCCGTATTCTCCTTTTTCGCCGATGCAGGCAACCTGGAAAGAATTACACCGCCCTGGCTGCGGTTTCAGATTCGTACACCATTGCCTATAGAAATGAGGACAGGCACGCGCATTGAATACCGATTGCGCCTTCACGGAATTCCAATACACTGGCAAACGGAAATAACCGCTTGGGATCCGCCACATCGATTTGTGGATGAACAGCGGCGCGGTCCCTACAGGAAGTGGATTCACGAGCACACATTCTCCGGGCACGATAACGGCAGCGAGATATCCGATTTCGTAAAGTATGATATGGTTGGCGGATGGCTGGCGGATTTCCTTTTCGTGCGTCGCGATGTACGCCGTATCTTTGCCTATCGGGCACAGAAGATCCTCGATTACTTTTCATGATTTCAACAGGATCTGGATCCAGGCACCTCTTAGCTCGCTTTTGGGATCCCGATTCGCCTGATTCATTACTATTTCATTTACCAGCCGATGAAGGATTGACCCGAAAGTTCGTTTGCTCCTATTCATGCAATAGTCAATGAGAATGGAAGAGTGTGCCACCACTATTTTTTCGTATCATGGTATGATTTTGCAGAGCCTATTCTTACAGGAAATATGGTGAAAGGTTGAAAGGGAGATCCTTTGCTTGAGAAATCAGAACTCGAGAGCCTTCTAAAAGAGCTTTTCTCAATTCAGTTACTGGCCGTACTGGGAACACTGAGTCGAAGCGGCCCCTACGGGAATCTGGTGGCTTTCGCCGCTACGGATGATTTGGCAACGCTCCTGTTCGCCACAACACGTTCCACACGCAAGTACGGCAACCTCGTGGAAACGCCCAGAGTGTCGATGGTCATCGACAACCGGTCCAACAATGAAAATGACTTTCATGAAGCGGTCGCCGTCACGGCTACCGGAAGCGTGAAAGAGCTGCATGGGACCGAGAGGGACAAACTCCAGGATCATTTTCTGATAAAACACCCCTACCTGATCGACTTTGTCGCCTCTCCAACCTGCGCTCTCATTAAACTGGAGGTGGAAACCTATTATATCGTCCGGCAGTTCCAGAATGTCACGGAACTCCATATCAAATCATGAATATACTGATCCCTATACATGAAGTACGGGAGCAGGATCGACCGCTGGTGGGAGGAAAAGCGTATGCTCTCTCACAGTTGCAGTCACTGGGCATGAAAATCCCGGATGCTCTATGTGTCAGCGTCGAGGCGTATCATCGCTACGTAACCCTCACTGGGCTTCGGGAGAGAATTCAACTGGAACTGAACCGGAAAAGGTTCCAGGAGATGCGCTGGGAGGAGATGTGGGATGCCTCACTGCGTATTCGAAATATGTTTCTCCGTACTCCTATTCCTACTGAGCTCAGCGAAACGATCGGATCGGAGGTACGTGACTTCTTCGGAGATCGAGCTGTCGTGGTGCGCTCCTCGGCCCCCGATGAGGATTCTTCGAAAGCTTCTTTCGCCGGTCTTCATGAATCGTACGTGAATATTCGCGGTTCGGAGCGGATTCTGATGCATATCCGGCTGGTCTGGGCAAGCCTGTGGTCGGACGCGGCACTCCTGTACCGCAAAGAACTGGGGCTGTTATCGAATAAAAGCAGCATGGCTGTCCTTGTACAGGAAATCGTGGTAGGAGACCGGTCCGGCGTAATCTTCGGGGTTAATCCGAACGATACCGGGCAAGCAGTGATCGAAGCCGTTTATGGATTGAATGCGGGACTGGTCGATGGAACCGTCGAACCGGATCGCTGGATTCTGGACCGCAACACCGGGCGTCGGCTCGACCATCGGGAACCGGAACGCAACACCCGCCTTTCACCCGCGGAAGAGGGCACCCGGCTTGAAGCGCTTCCTGAACGCCTCAGGAATAGAATCCTGTTGGGAGAGAAAGACCTGGATAACCTGTTCCGGTTGGTCAGAAAAGCGGAATCCCACTTCAAGGCTCCCCAGGATATGGAGTGGACCTTCAGGAAGGGTATCCTGTATGTCCTGCAATCCCGTCCGATTACGACCCGCGGCCGGGAAACGGCTGAAGACAACCGGCCCTGGTATCTTTCCCTCAGAAGGAGCCTAGACAACCTGAAAGACCTTCGCGCCAGGATAGAAAATCAGCTTATCCCCGGGATGATTGAAGACGCCGACCGTATGGAGAATCAGGACCTGGAGGCTCTCTCCGATATGGAACTGGCGAATGAAATCGGTCGCAGAAAAAGCCGGTTTGAATACTGGCTTAAGGTCTACTGGGATGACTTCATCCCCTTTGCACACGGCATGCGTCTGTTCGGGCAGGTCTACAACAATACCGTCAAGCCCGGCGATCCTTTCGAGTTCATGAGCCTGCTGGCAACGAAAAACCTCAAAAGCATGGAGAGGAACCGACTGCTTCAGGAAATAGCGGAGAAAATTCGTCGGAATCCTCTTCTGAAGGATCTTTCAAGAGACGGCCTTTCTTTTGTAGATCCGGAATTCGACCATATGCTCTCCACGTTCGTCGAGGAACTCGGGATTCCGCTGCCGCCGAAAGGAAGCCCGGAATCAGACGCATTCAACAGGCGGACAATCATCCCGTTTATTCTGGAGATGGCCGAACCGGAAACAATGGAAAAGGAAGAGTCCGGCGATAATGCCGAAGTGCTGACTTCGAATTTCCTTTCCTGCTTCGAGGGAGAAAGCCGGGAGTCTGCCCGGGAACTCCTCGATCTGGGTCGTGCCAGTTACCGTTTGCGCGACGACGACAACATCTATCTTGGACGGATCGAAAAATGGATGAAAGCGGCTGTCGATGTCGGGAGAGACCGAATCGCAAAACGGGGCCAAACCGATGGAACAACGCCGGAATTGGAACATCTGATTGCAATGGCGGAGAATCCCGTAAAGGAATTCCACAAATCCGCAACCGCAGAGTACAAAGAAACGAATCCCTCGATCCGTGCCAGGCAGATCGTCGGACAGCCTGCCGGGCCCGGTATCGCACGCGGCAAAGCGCGTGTCATATTCCGACAGACGGACCTCTTCGCATTTAAAAAGGGAGAGATCCTGGTATGTGACGCCCTGGATCCGAACATGACATTTGTCGTGCCCCTATCGGCCGGCATCGTGGAGCGGAGAGGCGGAATGCTCATTCATGGAGCCATAATAGCAAGAGAATACGGCATACCCTGTGTGACGGGAGTGGCACAGGCTACTGAGTTCATACAAACGGGGCAGACAATTACACTGGATGGCCACCTTGGAATCGTAATCGCCGGATAAATCGCTCTTCGCTGTCGTATGTCGGTGCACCCCAGGAATCTCGTTCCCCGTCAAATTCATACGGCACCTGTTCGCAGCTGTGTTAGCATGAAAGCGTGTTTTGAAAAGAGCTGATCTCATGACTTGATTTACGATTGTAAAAGTGCAATCTCCAAGAGCCGGGCTGTTACTCGTATGATGCAGAAACCATCGATATTATTGACTACCGTTTGCCGTCCCTTCGGAGGTTCCGGAGAAGGCGATTCTGTCGGAGCGGAACTGTTCCATGCCCAGGTGACCCGGGCACAGGGTATTTTCAGCTTTCGCCAGGTGATCCGAAGCTGGGGTCTCGACTATATCGCCGAAAATATCTCCTACCCATCCGTCGTGCTCCACTATCCCTCCGAAAGGGAATTCCTGAAAGAAATTCGAAGCCGGCGCTATGACTATATCGGCATCAATTTCGTCGTGGCCACATTTCACAAAGTGCGGCGGATGGCCGAGCTCATCCGTATGCATGCTCCGGATGCTGAAATCGTGCTCGGCGGATACGGCACTGTGCTGCCCGACGAGCTGCTGGCTCCCCTGTCGGACCATGTCTGCAGGGAGGAAGGCATTCGTTTTTTCAAAAAACTTCTGGGGGAGGAGCCGGACTACCGGCTGCGGCATCCCTATGCTCCGATACCATCCCCGAGCCTGTACTCCTACAAGCGGCCGACCAAAGTGGCGCACATCACCAGCGGCCTCGGATGCCCGAACGGCTGCGATTTCTGCTGCACATCGCACTTCTTCAAAAGGCGCTACATCCCCTTTGCCGAAACAGGCCGGGAGCTGTACGAAACGATTTTACAGATGGAAAAAAAAGCTCTCGATGAAGGCGACGATCTCGGGGGGTTCATTCTGATTGATGAGGATTTCTTCCTGCAGAAAGAACGGGCGGCAGAATATCTTGAATGTGTTCGCCGCGAAGGCAGGGTATTTTCCATAATGGGTTTCGGCAGCATTCGTGCCCTGTCGCAATTCACCGCCGACGAGATCGCCGAGATGGGATTCGAAATCATCTGGATAGCATTTGAATCGCCTTCGGCCGGCTATGCAAAAATGAAAGGCCGTGAAATAGGCACCCTGTTCAGCGAACTTCAATCGCGCGGCGTCGCGGTTCTGTCCTCAATGATCATCGGCTTCCCGCACCAGAACCGGAACGACATTCTTCGTGATTTTGAACTGTTGATGTCTTACCAACCGGCTATGACTCAAATACTCATCTATTTTGCATTCCCCGGAACACCTTTTTATAAAAAGGTGATTGCCGCAGACCGATATCTGCCGCAGTACCGGGATCAACCCGATTACCGGCGCTGGGACGGATTCTCCATGCATTTCAAGCACCCTGATTTAACGGCCCCGGAATTGGAAAATCTTCAGGGAGAACTGTACCGGCAGGATTTCAGGCTGCTCGGCCCTTCCGTCGTACGCATATCCGAAATATGGTTCAACGGGTACAGGAGCCTGAGAAAATCCCCAAATCCTCTCCTGAAAGCACGCGCCGAAAGAATGCGCCTCTTCTGCAGAAGCGCCCTTCCGGGACTTTTCCCCGCCTTCCTTTTTGCTGCAGGTCGCCATTCGCGCCGCAAAGCCCGCAAATTGCTTCGCGAAATTGTTCAGGAGACCGGAGCTTTGACATTCGCGGAGAAAGCAAAAGGTTTCGGAGCGGTGCTGTTTTCCATCTGGACATGGCTCAAGCTGAAATTAAATATTTTTCAGCAGCCGAGACTTCTGCGTCTTGAATACAATCAGGCAAAACCGGACGGACACGCCTCCGAAAAATATACGGCAGAACTGGAATCCATGTCCTTTCCTTCGGCACCTGTGGGTAAGTAAGACCCTTGCCTGGAGGCAAACAATTATGAGCCTTCTGGTACGATTTGCAGAATCGAACTTCGTTCCCGATTTCCTGATCCGTTTCGGCATTCGTTCGTTCATTCGAAAGCGTCTTCATGATGAAGGTCAAAAAAGCTTGGAAGATCCGCAACAAAAGTCTCGAACTTTCACCGACTTTCTCCGTCAAAGTCCGATCGCGGTCGATACGAAAGCGGCCAACGAACAGCACTATGAAGTTCCGACCGAATTTTTCCAGTTCACGCTAGGAAGGAGACTGAAGTACAGCTGCTGTTATTATCCGTCGGGCAAGGAAACTCTCGATCAGGCAGAAGAGCACATGCTCCGGCGTACGTGCGAACGTGCAGGTATCGAGGATGCAATGGACGTGCTGGAACTCGGTTGCGGCTGGGGCTCCCTGACACTTTGGATGGCGGAACATTACCCGAGAGCACGCGTCACGGCGGTTTCCAACTCCGCCCCTCAGCGTGAATTCATCCTGGAGCGCTGCCGAAAGGAGGGCTGGAGCAATGTCGATATAATTACGGCCGACATGAATGAATTTCATACGGAACGGCAATTCGATCGCATTCTTTCGATTGAGATGTTCGAACACATGCGGAATTTCGAACTGCTTCTGAGAAATGTCGCGTCCTGGATGAAGCCTGAAGCCCGACTTTTCGTGCATATCTTCTGCCATAGGAAATATGCCTATCTGTTTGAAACAGAGGGATCGGATAACTGGATGGGGCGGTATTTCTTTACCGGAGGCATAATGCCGTCTTACGATCTTTTGCTCGACTTCCAGGAGAAAGTCGCGATTGAGAACCGGTGGCTCATAACCGGAAATCACTATCAAAAGACAGCGGAGCATTGGCTCGCCAATATGGATCGCAACCGGGACAGAATATTGCCGGTCCTGGCGGAAACGTACGGCCGTCCAAACGCGGCGCTGTGGTTGCAGCGCTGGCGGATCTTTTTCATGGCCTGCGCGGAGCTATGGGGGTACCGAAACGGTGGGGAATGGATGGTCGCTCATTATCTATTCAGAAAGAAAGGCGTTTAACCCGCATTTCTCCAGCCGGGCTTGGTAAATACCATCTGGACGTCACCGATATAACGTTCCAGGAAGCCCCCTTCACAATAACAGAAATAGTATTCCCATAACCGGATGAAGCTTTCCGGGTAGCCGAGGGCGCGCACTGCGTCCACGCCGGCCAGAAAACGTTTCCGCCAGGCGTTCAGGGTGCGCGCATAATGCCGCGTGATATCCTCCAGCCCGAAGAGGCGCATATCGGTCGCTTTTAAGACGGAATGCGTAATGGCGGATATTGAAGGAATGAAACTTCCCGGGAAAATGTGGCGCTTGATAAAATCCGGGTTCCGGAGCTGAGCTTTATAGACCCGATCCTCGATAACAATCGCCTGCAGCGCCATGATTCCGTCCGGCTTCAGCCGGCGGCTGCAGGTTTCAAAGTAGGTATCCATGTAATGGTGGCCTACGGCTTCGATCATTTCAATCGAGACCAGCTTGTCATAAGTCCCTTGCAGGTTCCGGTAGTCCTCGAACAGCAGCTCGATCCTGTCGGATAATCCCTCCCGGCGGATCTGCTCGCGGGCATAATCGTATTGCTGCCGCGATATTGTCGTTGTCGTGATTCTGCATCCATAGTTCTTTGCCGCATGAAGGGCAAAGCCTCCCCATCCGGACCCGATCTCAAGCACATGATCGGCGGGTTGCAGATCCAGTTTGCGGCAGATCCTCTCATACTTGGAAATCGCGGCTTCCTCAAGCGTCGCATCTTCCTTCTCAAAAATGTTGCAGGAATAGGTCATCGTACGGTCGAGCCAGAGACGGTAAAAATCGTTTCCCAGGTCATAATGCGCGGCAATATTTCTGAGACTGCCTTCCGGTGTATTCCGCCTGCGCCAATGACGCAAAGCCTGGACCGGTTTCATGATGGCGGCCAGACCGCGTTCCATGCCAAGAAGCGCTTCCCGGTTCCGAACCATGATTCTGACCAATGCGGTCAAATCATCGACAGACCAGCAGCCGCTCATGAACGCTTCGGCCGCACCGATGCTCCCGCCCAGTGCCAGGTCCGCATAGAAGGCGGGATTGGAAACATGCACAGTTGCCCTGAGGCCGTTTTTCCCGAAATCGTGATGGGAATCGCCGTCGATAAGTGTGACTCGGCCGTACTCCAGTTTCTCAAGATTGGAAATGACTGCCCGCCGCGCCAGGCGATGGAAAATCCGCGAAAAACCGAAACCCGTATTGTGATCCGCCCTCTCGGAGCGAGTCGGAACGATCGTTTCTTTCATAACGTCCCCTGTGTCCGATACCCGATCCGCTTTCAATTTTTTTCGTGCTTTTTCGGGTGTGTATAAAATTCGGCCCCTTTCATCTTCAGCCTGAGTGCCTGCCAATAGATTCCGGCAACGACTTTCAGCGTCGCCGGTGGATAGAAGAGCAGCATTCGGGCAAGGTTGCGGCCATTCAGCTCCTGCCGTTTCAGATCAAGATTCGCCTGAAACACCCTTTCATTCTCATGGAAGTTGACCATCTGAACCTTCAGTGTTTCGCCCGGTTGGCTGAAGCGCCAGTCATATTCCATATCCATATCCATAAAAGGAGATACATGAAAACTCTTGGCGAACCGGAAACGCAGGTCGTTTCCGCCATCGACATTTTTTACCGAATCGAGCGCGTAGCTGTAACGCTCGCCCCAGGGAGTATTCGTAATATCGGCGACAATCGCCTCGACCCGGCTGTCGTTCGGGTCGAATGCATAATAGAAAGTTACAGGATTGAATATATAGCCGAAGTAGCGAAGGTGCGTGAGCATTCGAATCGGACCTTCAGGTGTCCGGCCAAGACGTTTTTCCAGCAGATTCCGCACGGCGCTATCGAGAGGCACATCCGGATTCCCCAAATAGTCGCGTCTTCGGAACCAGGCGATATTCGGTCCTGCGGCAGACCAGAAAATCCGGCCCCGGAATATGCGATCCAGTTCCGAGAGGTCCAGGTACATCATAAACAGGGAGTATCGAAAGCGGTTCACAACAGGTTCGTACCGTGAATGTCCGATATGTCCCGTGTAGATGCAACTTTTCATAGCGACTTACCAAAGTAGGCACATGCCGCCAGGGCGCCGTTTACGCCATCCTCATGGAATCCATATCCCCAGTAAGCCCCGGCATAATGCGTGCGGTTGCGGCCGCTGATTTCCGGATGGCGTTTCTGGGCTGCCGGAGAAGCCGTGGTGAAAACGGGATGGGCGTAATCATATGTTCCGATGACGCGTTTCTGATCGATGTCCCCGGCGCGATTGAGTGTCACGCAGAATTCCTCGGGCGCGCGGAGGCTTTGCAGAATATTCATGTCGTAGGTGATGACCGGACGCTTCTGTCGATCGACGGGAATACAGTAGTTCCAGCTCGACCAGATACGCTTTCTCTTCGGCAAAATGCGGGTATCCGTATGCAGCATGGTAAGGTTTTGTTGGTAGGGAATAGTCCCCAGGATTTCGCGCTCTTCCTGAGTCGGATCGCCGAGCATGGTCAATGCTTCATCACTGTGGACCGCCAGCACGACATGATCGAAATCTATATCGGTACCGGATTCCAGGCGGACGGCAACCTTGTCGGGATGCCGGGTTACGGTTCGGACAGGTTCGCGGAGCCGGATTTTTTCACGGAAAGATTCGACCAATTTTTCGACATAACGCGCCGACCCCCCTCGGATGACGCGCCACTCAAACGGATTCCTGATCTGAAGGAATCCATGGTTATGGAAAAAACGAACAAAAGTCGCCAGTGGAAAATTCTCTATCGTTTTCGGGTCCGTGGACCAGAGCGCCGCTCCCAGAGGAATAATGAAATAGTCGATGAATCTTCGGGAGTAGCCTTGATTTTGCAAATAAGAAACCAGGCCTTCATCCCGAAGCGTCTCCTCGAGGAGGCGATGGAACTCTCTACGGAAACGGAATATTTCCAAAATCATCCGGTAGAAGGATACATCGAGCAGGTTGCGGCGCTGCGCGAACAGCGTGTTCAGGTTATGCGCTCCGTATTCGAGGCCGTCGCGTTCCGACTTAACGCTGAAAGTCATGCTCGATGTCTGGTATTCGACACCAAGCCGTCGGATGAGCTTAAGAAAGTTCGGATAGGTCACCTCGTTGAAAACGATAAATCCTGTATCCACCGCATAGCGATGAAGCCCGACACGGACATCAATCGTATGCGTATGGCCGCCGATATAGTCGTTCTTCTCAAACAGGACAATATCGTTGTCCTCATGAAGCAGGTATGCCGAAACCAGGCCCGAAATACCGCCGCCGATAATGGCTATGCGCATGAAGAAGATCTCCCTGTCCCGGGTACAATGCCGACACCCGGATTTTTCTCCGGAGTTTATATCAATACGGGTTAAGCCAGCCAGCGATTGAGGAAACCGGCTGCCAGCGCACCCGCAGCGTTGAGAACCGCCCCCCAGCAGATATCGATCAGCACGATGTGCAGGGGCCAGTCCCGCAGCAGGCAATAGTTGGTCATTTCATATATCGTATATACAATAACGCCGTATAGAGCGCCCCAGAGCAGTGCGGAACGTACCAACTGATCCGTGGAAATCCTCGGCAGAACAAAAACCATGATGCCTAGAGGAATCGCAATATAAACGATGACCGCAGCCCAGATTACGGGCTGCATGGCGTTTCCGGACATGCGCAGCAGAGGTCCGAGCCCTTTTTTATAGGTGTTTGACGCAAAAACCCCAAGCCAGATGTAATCCAGGGCAAGGAGCAGGGGCGGCAGAAAAATGAACACCTTTATAAAATGCCACATAACCGACCTCCTTATCGTTTGGGTGGTAGCGGGATGAAGGCGCTGGTACGCTGACGATATGCCTGGTACTGCAGGCTTCCTTCATAGCGTTTTTCCAGGAGAGGGATGCCGGATACGAACAGAATCAGTACGGTAATTGTGGCCGGACCCGCAATGGTGATCCAGCCGCCGTATACCGAACAGGCAATCAGCCACAAGCCCCACCAGAGCAGGACCTCTCCAAAATAATTTGGATGTCGCGAATATTTCCAAAGGCCGGAAGAAATGAACCGTCCCTTGTTGTCAGGATTTTGTTTGAAACGGGACATCTGGTAATCGCCAACCGTTTCCGTTATGAAGCCGCCAAGCCAGACAGCAATGCCCAGTACGTCCAACCATTTTAAATCCGCATCGGGATGTGCCAGTACATAAGTGACCGGGGCAAGTATGACGACTATCAATAATCCCTGAAACAGAAATAACTGAAAATAGGCGCGCACGGCTGCATGAGCGCCCCAATTGTTGCGCCATTTCCGATAACGCGGATCTTCTTCTTTTCCCCGGTTCCGTGAAAATATATACAGAGAAAGCCGCAGTCCCCAGAGGGTAACCAGCACCAGGACCAACAGGCCACGAAATGAAATATTTACGGCAGAAATCTGTGCAATAAGCGCAAGAACAATAAATCCGAGTCCCCAGGCAACGTCCGCGATATCGTAGCGGCGCAATCGCTGCGCAGCCAGGAACCAGAGGCTCGAATAAATCAGGACTGCGACGACCTGAATCATCAAAAGGTTTGACATCAGATACCCCGCGCATCGGAAATATGCAGTGATGTCAATCGTACCCTACCGCTGATTCCATCGCAACAGATTCAAAATATTAATCAGTACGGATCCAGAGCATAGTCCATCATTTCCTCGTTCTCCGAGTTTCCGCTGTTCTGGGAGTGGAACATAAACAGGCACAGACCGGGTTCATACGGTATAATAAATGTAAATTTGTTTTTTTCACGATGCGTTTTCAATTCCCGGACCGTTGACATCCCGCTAGCGCTATTTTGTAGATAATATGTTTCGGAATCATCCCTGAAGCGTAGAGGTTTTTCGAAGGGATACAGATTTTCATCAAGGACTTCTTATATGCCGATCGTGAATCTTGGACCTGATAATTTCCGTTCAACAATAGCGGAAAAAAAATAGTACTGGTTGATTATTGGGCATCCTGGTAATGATCCCGCTTTGGGGCGCAGTGTTTCTGAGACGCTGCGAATGCTGGATGCGCTTCGTTTTTATGGTGAAAACGCATGGCTTTGCCCGGCGGACCATCAGGAAGGCGATAAGGGAGTGAAGGCCTCAACGGAGGGAACCGTCGATTACCTCTTCAGGTTTGCCAAAAAGAAAAACGAAAGCAAATGATATTCGTCGGATAAACGATCTCTGGGTGAATGCCATTTCGTCTTTGGTTTAAAGCCGCAGTCGAATAGAACCCACTGCAAAATGGAGCCAGGCAAAATTATAGACCCGCGGCACATCAGCCTCACCCTCGATGGTTCGATACCCGAACGACACCTGCCATTGATCGGATAAGTTGCAGGCCAGCTTTGCGGCAATATCGAAAGCCCGGCCCTGGGGCGCACCCACACCATCAAAGTCGAAAAGGAATCGCCATCTGTCTGAAAGGCTCGCTTCTCCCCTGAGATGAGCGAGAGGAACGAAGCCGATATCAGTATCTTCGGCAAAGGTATTACCCTGTTGAAGCGCGATCCGCGCATCACGGATAAATCCGGTAAATCCAATTTTCCACTGCCAGGTAGAACCCTTATAGAAACGATATCGATAGGTAAAACGATACGAACTGAACTTGTAGGCTGCATCCGCAGATACACCCCCATCAAAGCTTTCTCCGGCAAACAGAACATCGCTATTGAGAATACCTGTGCTTTCGATTTCGAGAGGCGCAACGACAACGCGAAACCCATGTCTTTCATTGAGATCGAAAGCGGCTTCGACCCGGAAGGCGCCATAGGGACCTTTGCCGAAGCTATCAACCAGCGAGAACTCGGTGCCGGTGTCGTTGGGTATGCGAACATCGTTCCTCGTCTGTCCGAACAGCTTGCCCTCGAATTCAACTGCGAAACGCTCCATCTCCTGCGCCGAAAGGGATGGAATCATAAAACATAAACAGAGAAAAAGCAGGGCAAGTCCGCAACGACTGCCTTCCCGGTATGAATTTGTATTTACTGGTTTTTTTACCATAATTATTCTACTCCACGTTTAAAAGTTTTCCGGAGGTATCTATACCGGTTTTATAAGGAAGCCGGAGGTTCCCCAACCAATTCCTCCTGATATTCTTACATATCATTTTAATATAAAGCTCATTCAGGAATAAGGGCATGTTCAAAACCCGGGATTGTTCTGTCCGAAGATTTCAGCAGACACTGAAAGGGGCGGGCAACTTTCCCAAGGCCGATGTGTATTGCATCTTTGCATGACATCTCCAGAAGCTCCTCGATCTCATTCCATGATTTTATTCAGTCACGGAAACAGATGGAGACGACAGCACAAATTCCATTCATGCTGAAACTTGCTGTGGAAGGCAAAGAATGTTTGGCGGGGGATAGCCCCGATTCGATTAGTCGTCAAGCCGGGTGTGTCGAAGAGGGGACGGCCTCCAAGAGAGGTGTGAAAGGCGTAAAGTGCAAAGGTAAGCAGAAAGACTAACCCTGTAAGTCCGAGCCTGAAATAGGAGGCTGAGAACTCAGCAGTAATCGGGAAGGCAAGTAATAGGCTGAAAAAGAAGACTGACGATATAAATGCCAATATTCCAAATCGTAAAAGAACGAACAACACAATTCCTGTTGACATTATTATATGGATTAATGAGAAGAGCGATAGCTCGCCTATTGAATTCATTGCTGTATCCGTAAATTTCATCACTATTGCTACTGGTCTTCATGGTCTTCACCCTGAAAACTGGACCAAAGATAATGAGAGAAATCCAGAAAATGTGCTGCACCAAGCTGAAACAGGAACAGCCGTAGGCGAAGTATGCCGGAAGATGTGCATTCGCGAACAGACGCTTTACCGGTGGAAAAAGCGCTATGGGGGATGTATGCCGGACCAAAGTGCATAAACTCTGTCTGGATGTGCTATAAAAGTCCTAGCCGGAGAGTATGCATGGTATGCTGAGAGTGTGGCCTGGTTTCTGGGTTGAGTAATTTATTTACTGAACTCATACGCCTTATGAGAGAAGCAAATGAAACGATTTAAAAATATCCTTATGGTTGCAAAAGACCGTAAATATGACAGGAAATCGCTTCACAGGGCCGTCGAACTGGCAGAGAGAAACAAAGCCAAGCTTAATATTCTGGAAGTGATCGAGATCCCAGAAAAGGAAATATTACGGCTGGACGCCAAATTAAGGAGAAAAAGCTTAAAAGAACTTTTCATTCAAGAGCGAAAAGTCGCAATAAATATTTTCTTAAGAGAAGAAAATGCCTCCCCGGATCATGTCGACGTTGTCTTTGGGATTCCTTTCATAACAATAATTCAGCACGTCCAGAAGCATGGATTTGACCTGGTAATTAAGGCGGCTGAAGGAAAGGGTGGATTAAAAGAAAAATTGTTCGGAACGACATCTCTTCATCTGATGCGAAAATGTCCCTGCCCGACGTGGATTCTGAAGCCAGGCAGGATCAAGGGATACAAAAAAATACTCGCGGCGGTGGACCCGATTGAGCAGGATCCCGTGAGGGGAAGTCTGAACAGAACAATAATGGAACTGGCAACATCCTTGGCGGAAATTGAACAAGCAGAACTTCATGTTCTGCACGCATGGCAGTTCCTGGAAGAATCTTTGCTCGTAAACAGGATCGGCATGTCCCGTCAGGAAGTTAATACACTGGTAAGACAGGAAAAAGAACTGCACCGGAAAGCTCTTGAAGAACTCCTGCTCCAACATCCCACGAGCGCAGCCAGGAATTCACACCTTCTGAGAGGGAATCCCGGTGAGTTAATACCGAAATATACAGAAGAAAATCGTATGGACCTTGTTGTGATGGGCACTTTGAGCCGACAGGGGGTCGCAGGGTTGTTAATAGGCAATACCGCGGAACAGGTCATCAACCAAATAAATGCTTCCGTGCTAACCGTCAAACCGGAAGGTTTTATATCTCCCGTTCAGTAAGTTATTGTAATACATATGTACTGGAGAACCAGGGATTGCCCGGTGAGGGCAGAACTGTAGCAGAAATTATTAAAATTATTTATACGCGTAGTTTTTTAAAACATCATATCAGGTTAAGCCTGCATTCCTTTTCGCAAGTCCGGGTATATCCGCGATCAACTTTTTAATAAATAATATAAAGATCCCGGTTAGGGCCAAGTTTAGCGCCAGAGAAAGCATGGCCACTGTTACAACCGGCCCTCCGATACCATAACTCAGACTGAGTACAAGTATGCCGGCTCCAACCTCGCCGCGAGGCCACATTCCTATTGCCACAGCCAGGCGCTGCCTCCAGCCCACCTCTTTTCGATAGCAGAAAAAGGGATACATTTTCCCCAGATTGCTAAGAATCGTCACCATCAGGACATGGAATGTAATCATTGTCCATGGCATGTTCGGCATTCCGGCCGTGACGGATGTGACGTACCGGCCTTCTTTGCTGCCGCCGTGCACTGTAGGATCGTCCACGACGCTACCCGGCGCCGCGGCATGAAGAGAAGCGGATTCCGGCATGTTATGCTGCATGTCGGTACCCTGGAAAAAGGAAGGCATACTCAAACCTACCAGGACCATAAAGCAAGCGGAAATAACCGTAGCCGCCCTTCTTTCTCCGGGACGTTCCAACAGCTTGTGAAGCGCGTGTTCGACATCCTTTAGATCCTTATCCTTAGCCTTTCCTTTGGGGCATGCTACGCATCCGATTACAAATGCAGGCAGAAGCACTTCAATATGAATAGGAACGGAGGGATCGATTATCTTGCTGCCCATATATAAAAGCTCGCTGGCACCCACAATAACGATGGCGTAAAACAAGACCCATCTCCAGGAAGCCGGCATAGGGATGCGATGCAGGTACACATAGGCGATAATCAGATAAACAGCCATTACAAAAATGCTTACGCCCAGTTGCCAGGCAATTCCAACCATCAGCATTTTCAAGGGAATCATCAGCAGAACTGTATCCAGGTCATCGAAAATAGCGAGGATACGGGCTTTTTTATACAGCCATGTAGCGCCCAGGCCGGCCGCCGCAAGCATGCTAAATAGCACGCCGGCAGAGGTCGGCGCGGCAAATCGTCCCGCGAGGAGGGTTTCCTTCCATGCGGCAAAGCTGCCCCCAAAATCAGCCGGCATCATGGCAAACACAAAATAACAGGACACGAAAATCCAAGGAAAGGAGGCTGCAGTAAACGCGATCAAATAGTCCTTGCCGTAATCTCCGAGGCGATCCTTGTCTATATGGAATTCGAATCCGACATGGATCATTATGAAGGCCAGACCAATCATTGTGAGAATGCGAACCAGGATGGAAAACGCGTCCTGGGAATCTCCCAGTATCAGTGGCAGAGTTTGCGATAATCCAAGCCCTGCAAAAAGCAGGACAGAATACAGTAGAACTGTTCGCATTGGGGAAATTCCTTGAATTTTATTATTTACAGTTCAGGGGCTTCAGCCGCCCAATTTCCAATATCATATATGGCGTTTATAGGGATCTATAAACGCCACATAAAACCTTTATCATATTAATTTGGTGAATCAATGATTTTTAGGCGAATTACTTGCGAGGTCTACGCATATGTTTGATTCGTTTGCAGATCTGCACCCAAGCAGTCGCTTCTGGTCCTGACGGCATTGATTCATAATGAACTGCCAGACCTGAAAAACCTTACTGAGAAAGCGCTGCATAACGGGATAACTTATCTAAATCAGTAACCTTCCCTCAACATTTTAATAAATTGCGTCCCGTCTATTACGTAGTAAATCAATTTAAGATTTTAAAATATTTTACTTGAGTAAAATTGACCCACGACGGACCCATATCTGAGATTAAACTAAAATCCTGTAACTGACTGCAAGTATTGAGTTAATCAGATACCGTCCAACCTTCGGACGCGGGAGCTATTTTGAGGAAATCATATAAACTATTGATATTCAATTTTTATCAATGAATTTATGTTGTTTAAGCTAGGATTGGGCCCAAGCTTCGCCTAAGCCGAATCGAAGATTCGGCCAGGCTACGCCGGGCACCAAGATAAGAAAATTGATCGGAGATCAATTTTCTTATCTTGATGGAGGTGGCGGGAATCGAAACTGCGTCCGGTCCTTTAGAATCAATAACTTACAGCCGACTGACAAAGAAGTGACAAAGCCCCCGGGTTTTAGGAATCCTTCATGCATTGCATAAATCCGTCTTTCACAAAATCCAATATTCAGCTTTTTCATTCCCATAGTAAAAAGTCCTCCATAGGAATAAGTGCCTATGGACGGGGATTTGTTAAGACTGGTTTTGAGGATAATTGAAGCGCATCTCAATCATCGAGTCGGGGTGTTGCGAAGAGGGGGCGGCCTCCGAGGGAGTAGTAGAAGGCGTAGAGGACGATGGCGGCGAATATTGTAAGGCCAAGGTATCCGTAAGGAGAATACCAAGCTGATGACTCAAAAGTTATTGGGGAAGCCCTTAATATGTCATAAGCAAAGATCAAGAGGA
>Ga0209536_100003202_pt1 | contig 26367 bp, 53 predicted proteins | sample DeeMarSeWOR28_12_FD_187461 | JGI IMG/M metagenome (GOLD analysis project Ga0209536, IMG submission 187461) | Marine sediment microbial communities from White Oak River estuary, North Carolina - WOR-2-8_12 (SPAdes) (version 2) | ecosystem: Environmental > Aquatic > Marine > Intertidal zone >...
TGCACTAGCCTATTCTTAGACTCCTTTCTGATAGGCTTGTCCTATAGTAGGGTGGGGTGTGGCTAGTTTTAGTAAAAATATGGAGAATAAAATGTTAGAAGGATACGTGGTCAAGTGAGCATAATGTTATTTGAAGACTTTGAAATTTGTTCGAATTGCAGTATGTCTCTAGTATGCCTAGTTTTCCACGATAAAAATCCGGACATGCGATTTGTGATTTATGGCAAAGGAGCCGTTACCAAACAAATCCACTGCGGCGAGAAATCAACACAATTTGAGCTACCTCTGTGGTGTCCTACTGGTAATAAGTTGAGGCAAGCGAGAGATGGGTTACTAAAGGCGGAGACAGCCGATGATAAATTGTGAGTGTGTTACATGTAAGTATTCTCTACTTTGTATAACGTTAGAACCATTTAAAATACATAATTATTTGTGCAACTGCGGCCACACTGGTTTTAGATTCATGCTAACACCGCCACGGCTTGCATGTTTTTTAGATATCCCCCACAACTGCCCACGTTTCGATCTTTCTAGACAAGATATAGTTGCGGGAGTAAGACAATGTCCGAGGTGTATCAAATGAGTTATTTCTCTAACGAAAAAGAAGTCCATCGAGTAACTACTGAGCTAGGATTATTTGATCGTCCAGGCTTTCCAACATTCGATGATTTTGTTAGTAACTGGCTACCTGATGAGATGGTACGTCTTTTGTTTTCTATGGGAGGTGGTGTACAGACAGCAGAAGTCACCGCAACCATTGAGTCATTGTATAACATGTTTATATTTTTCAAAGCCGGCGCCCCTAAGTATGTAATAAGTGCTGAGCTCATTCAGGCATTGCGCGATACAGAAATTCCTAATTTTAAAATAGATGCATTAAAACTACCGTTTGAGGGTATTAGAATAGATATTCCAAAAGGCACATTTGCACCTCCAGCCGACTTAGTGGAGAGTGTGTATGTTACTAATGTCGAGCATGATAGGTTTAGAGTTATATTTCCCCACGGCGAATGGTGTAATTTTGTCAATATGATCGTAGATGACGAAAATAAGACAATACATCAAGTCATAGAGGACACGAGACTAAACATGCAAGATGTTTTAGCGCCAGAATTTGTCAAAAAAGATATCGAGTTAAAATCACAGTATAAGGACTATTTTACAACAGACGTATTTAGGTTCGCTATTAATACAGTTTTATATATTACTTGTCCCGATGCGGACATGTACAGAGATCGCACAGAGGAATATGCGCTTTATCAACAGTTGCAAGGTTTGAAAAAGCAGAATAAACGTAAAATATTAGAAAAGGAGTATCATAAAGCAAAAGAAAGTATACGTTACATTGTAGGCGCAGGGTTTAAAATGGACCGTGAATACACTGCTAAGTTAACAGATAATGGACATAAATGGGTGCTTACAAACAGGCTTCGAGTAGCAGGCCATTGGAGACAGCAGCCACATGGCCCAAAGAGAAGTCTGGTTAAACAAATATTTATAAAGCCCTATTGGAAAGGGCCTACATATGCTGAGATGGTTCAGAGAGGTTATGTGGTTAAATAATAGTTGCGCTGACCAAGGAGGCATTTAAACGTTGTGTGTTTCCTTTATTTTAAGGAGGAGAGTAATAAAAGTCCGTAGCGAAGATTGAGGAATCGACGCTGGTGTGAATACTCTTGTTGTATAACATAGTTTAAAAATCGCGTTTATAATGGTAGATACTCTTTGGTCAGCGCTTTTTACGAGGTAAATAGTGAAAGAACACCGCAAAGACATTATATTAGCAGCTAACGCACTGAATTTGTTTAACAAACACATGGCAGCTGCTGAGGGAATGTTGGCATTGTTCCATGATATAGTGCTGAAACTTCCCAATGAGCTACGAAAAGATCAAATAGATGAGTTCTCGGCACTGCCTTTTAAGCGCGTGTTTTACTCGGAAAGAGATAAAAAGGAGATTAGTGTTCCGATTAATGGTCGCACATTTCAACAGATAAGAAGTCAGGTGCAGCAGATACAGACTTATGTAGAATCTATCCTTATTAACAACTACAGTTAGAATGGTATTTATCTTTCTAGATAAGGACAACCACTATGTTCGATTCGTTGTACGAGTATAGAGTCAAAGGTATGGCAGCCGCCACTGGCTGGTTTGCTATTTTTGAACCAGACAAAGAAGCTAGAAGGAAGAAGTACAAAGCGACGTTGGAACCTCTCCGATTTTGGGCGGTATCCAATAACCAACTTGGGCAGTTCAATTTTGGTGTATTGACCTGCTGTTTTGCAAAGAAGGGTCACGAGATCATTAATAATGATAAGTTTTTTGGATATGTGTATTTGCCTAATATGGATAAAATAGCTGCAGAAAAGTATTTCAATGAACATTACAACCCTCAGGATTTCATAGACGAGACTAGATAACTGATAAAGTGGTGAAGTAAGGAAACATAGTATGAAACGAATCCAAATAGCTATAGCTGCAATTTTGGTAGGTTTTTGTGTGACTTTGTTTGTGTTAGTGGTTAGTAAATGCGAGTGCGATAAGCTTCTAGCGGTGAAGAAGCACACACCTGCACCAGGCGCATTTATTCTGGAGCATATAGATGAAATATGTATTTCCGGACATACATATTTTTATGCAGTTATGGCTAATCAGGCTGTGTTGGCTCCTAAGTTTGACAGTAACGGAAAACCGAAAACCTGCAACTTTAGAGAAAAGGTAACTAAATGAATAGGCAATTTGAATACCAAACTGTTGTAAGACCTACGGGTGTTACACTAGACGATGAGTTAAATAAGTTAGGTAAACGAGGATGGGAACTGTGTGGTGTTGTGTTTCTAAAAAACTATAATCAGACCGAATATTATTTTAAACGCATGAAAGCGGAGCCTGCATGGAAGTTTTGGGAACTGTGGATGAGGTAGCATTGAAACTAATTCCTGCCGAAGAATGTTTGAATTGCGTATTATCTTTGTATTGTATGACAGTAGCCGCAGATCAAATCACAATAATTTGGCGGTGTCTGGGGTGCGGCAAAATATTTACATTCGATGTCCGAAGTGCGTCGATGACAAAGATTCTTTCGACGTAGAATACTAAGGATTATACAAAAGCACGAGGATAACAGCGCATTTTTGGGTCAGTGATGAAAGGAAAGATTGAAGACAGTGTTACTTTGAATTATAGGCAAAGACTAGAAATGAAGTGGGGATAGTGAGGTGGCCCAATGAATAGAAGAGATTTTCTAAAATACATATTAGCTGTGTGTGCGGTTCCAGAATCCGCTAAGTTAAAAATAGAAGAAGAAATAAAGAACTTGGAAAGTGCAGAAGACGGCGCTTCTGCTAGTGCCGGGATATATTGGAAGGAGAGTGTCGCCACAAAGAGAGACTTACCGTTAGAGAACAAGGATCACATAGGTCGTTTTGTAGAAGACGAGCTTGCTTTTTACGTTCATTGTAAAGATTATGGGTGGTTCAAGATGGTTGGAACCCATACTGAAAAAGAAATTGAAGATGCTTTTTTAGGAAAAGGGTGTTTACTCTCACCTAATTTTTCAGAAGAAGAAGACGACATTCCTTTAGTACTACCTGAAGGCGGTTTGTTTCACGGTGCGAAGAGATTTGAGTGGCACGAACAGGTAGCTACTAAAAACGATTTGCCTGAGGTTAAAGGTGACGGCCACGCGTGCTTTGTAAAAGACGAAGAAGTCTTATATGTATTTTTTGAAGAGAGCGGCTGGGAGGTTGCTTTCGATAAGGACCGATAAGGACGTAGTAGGACCCTAGTATTTTTAGTATATAAAAAACTTGATCCTTCCAAAAAACTATGCCTTAATCCATTCGTTACTGATTAACAACTAACTTCGAGGAGTACATGAACAAGATAATCTGCGGCGATAGCGTAGAAGTTCTGGAAGCATTCGATAAAGAAATCATAGACTTAACTGTAACTTCGCCACCATACGATTCCATGCGCATATACGCTGGAGTCGCCGGTGGCAACGCTTTCGACATTTACGGTGGCATTGTAGAAGAGTTATACAGAGTAACAAAACCAGGCGGTGTGGTCGTATGGGTTGTAGGCGATGAGACTATTAACGGCGGTGAGACAGGGGCGTCTTTTCGTCAAGCCATTTACTTCCAAGAAATCGGCTTTAAGATATTCGACACAATGATTTATGAGAAAACTGGTACAAGTTTTCCTACAAGGGGGCGTTATACGCAGGTATTTGAGTACATGTTTGTTTTTTCTAAGGGCAAACCAAAGACGTTTAATCCGATTAAAGACGTCCCTAAGCTGTGGGAGGGTTCGTGGGGGCGGACAACACAACGTCAGAAAGACGGAACATTGAAAGACAGTACAGCAAAAAACTGCGGCGCTGGCAAGTCAGGCAGAGCAACAGATGGGCGTTATGGATTTAAGCAAAGAGACAACATCTGGCGTATTGTAAACGGCAAAAAGTTTGCACACACAGACGAGCTGGCGTACCAACATCCAGCGACGTTTCCGGAGTCTCTCGCACACGACCACATACTAACTTGGTCCAACGAAAACGAACTAGTTTTGGACCCGATGTGTGGTTCTGGAACAACGTGTAAAATGGCAAAAAGGTGCAACAGAGACTACATAGGTATTGACATCAGTAGGGGATACTGCGATATTGCTGAAAAGCGTTTGAAAACGACGTGATAGGCATGTCGTACCTACACACTAACTGTTGATAATTAAAGGAGTTTACACATGGAACAAGCTGTTTTACAGGTTGACAAAAAATTTGTATGTAATCCAAATTTATACGATGAACCACCAAAAAACGTGTGTGATAGTGAAGGTAACATATTGTTTACGTTACCTTTTGTGGGTATATCGATGTACACTGGGCACAAGATATACCAAGGTTTAGTTACCGTAGACCGTGAGATAGCGAACAAGATTTTGGAAAAAAACACATCAAATCGGACACCTGGATGGAGTGTCATAGGTGATTACGCGCGTCTTATGAAAAAAAACATGTGGGGCGATTGTGACGGAATGATTATCATTTCTAATGATGATGTATTAATAGAGGGTCAGCAGCGATGTTACAGTGTTTTTAGGTCAGGAAGACCACAACAATTTACAGTATCTTACGGACACGATTTTAGAATGCAGGCGCATTGTGGTCGCGGTAGAAAGCGTACTTTGTCGGATAATATCGAACTGGAAAAGCTGTTTAAAGGCAAGCATTCTTTACTTGCCAGGACGATACGAAAGATGGCTTCTGGGTGTGATGGCTATGTAAGAATGACAGACGCCGAGCTTATGGATTTTTATTTGTACCATAAGGATGCCAATGATTTCGCTGTAAATTTGTTTACTACGAAGGAAAAGAACGTTGGTCGTATTACCACCGGTCCGGTAGTAGCGAGCGTTGCAAGAGCTTCATACTATATAGATAACAAAGATATCATAGGACGTTTTTCGCAAGTTTTGATATCCGGAGTGACCCAAGGTGATACGGAATCGGCTGCTATAGCCCTAAGAGATTGGTTATTAAACGACAAAAACAAGGGTGGGAGTGCCGGAGGAGTTGTAGCGTTTTCGATGGCACAGGTGGCATTGCATTCATTTATTCGTGGTCTTTCGTTGACTCGTGACAAACTAAAACCGTGGAAAAAACGGCTCCACAAAGACGAAAAACCTAAGAAACATAACTACATAGACTTATTTCCATTGCCTGAATATGATCCCGCAACAGGGATATCACACGGTATTACGAAGCTGACGGTTAGTTGGTATCGTAAGCGTTTTAGTGATACTGACAACGAAACAAACAAAAAGAAAGGTAGGTAGATCATGGGTGCAGGAGCTAAGGCAGTAACACATCATGAAAGAATGAAAAGAAAAGTAGAAAGATTGGGGCATTCTTTAGGTTTGAACGCTGATAAGAATGTAAAAGCTGGTATGTCTATTTGGGCAGAGCGAAGAAGAATAAATGTTGTGCTTTCTAAGAAAGGAGACAACGGCGACATTAAGAAAGTTGGTATAAGCTGCATGTGTCAAGACGGTTCTGGAACTGCAAACGTTAAGTTTTTTGGAAAAAGGGAAGACATTGATCATTGGCCTATGAAAGGTGTACTTGTATATGAAGGTGATGGGTTTAAGACAGAGTTCAAGGGCACCATGAGCGGACGTGGTGCCCTTGATTACGCAGAACTTGAACCTTGGCTAAAAGAGTATTTCGATATTTAGTATCAATTTGTACGGCGCGAGTCAACCCTCTTGGTTTAGCGGCCAGCTCGGGTGTTATAGGCTCGCGTCGTTTTTTTTTTCGTTGACATCGTCTACGCAGTATTACAACTTCATTAAGCCGCCCAGAAGCAATTTAAGTTACAGCAGTACTACATTTAAACGACGAGGAGACGGGAACATGGAATGGATAGTACTTAATGTGGTATTGACAGCAATTCTTACGACTTGGTATGTTTACGCCCAAAGAGAGGTGTGAAATGCCATCGCATTTTGACAGATTTAGGTATTTGAACGGAAGCAATAAATTCGTTAATGAGAGTGACAAGTTTGTATATGTACGTGCGGAGGAAGAAGATCCTCCTTTGGAAGTACCACCTCACACGGAAGTAGATGTTCCTCCGTCTGGTCAGGTTATTATTGAAGTTAAAACGGAATTACCAGAGTAGTATAGGCCGGCATTGCGTTGGGGTTCTTGGTAGAGAAGGCTTAACGTAGATACTGGTCTTGATGGCCCGGGTTTTTACACGGAGCCCGGGCCATTTTTTTAATATAATAAGGAGAATTTAATGTACTCGTATTGACAACACCGCCTCCAATGCCCATCATTAAAGTATGAGCCATTGACACTAAAACTCACTATGTCATTGTCCGCCGAGACCTACCATTAGGCGTTATGTGTGCGATGTTGATACATGCAGCTGGCGAGTCTGCAGTCGGCATCGCACACAATACATACGCTGTGGCATTAAGTGCTGAGAACGAAAAGGAATTACTTGCATTAGAGCAGCGCTTGCGATATTATAATGTCCCCCATGCGGCATTTAGAGAATCAGATCCACCGTATAATCAAGAGCTTATGGCGATAGGCATTTACCCTGTAAATGACCGACGTTTAATACGTAGATTTTTAAAGCGTTTTTCGTTAATAAAATAACGAAAGGAGTCAGTGATGACGACGTGGAAAGAGGACCGGAATAGGTTGAGGGATATTATTCGGACCACAAAGCCTGAAGGCGACGAAGCAACGTTGTTGTATTGTTTGGTGGCACAAATGCGTGGCAAAAAGCACATGGATTTTTATGATAAGTATCACGGTGGTTGGAGACCGTTTAGTAAAAAAACAAAGTACGATTATACATATTCTAAAGAATTTTATGGTGCTTATGGCCCAGGTGCGGCGTTTTACTATGGGCAATGTATTTTGGTAGATTTGGAAGATCAAGCGGAATGGATAAGTATTCATTTGGATAAAGTTGCTAGCGATGAAGTAAAAGAAATTGCTGACCGTGTATTGGGAGATTGGAACGGAGAAGATATTTACGAGAAAGGACTTGTTAAACATGACGACGACTGGGAAGAGAACATATACACATGATTGCGACAAGTGCGAATTTTTAGAGATCTTCGAAGACTCTGAAGGTAAGCTTTACGACATGTATCGTTGTCCTGGCGATACAGGGTATACTTACTTAGCGCGTTCAGGCAATAACAAGCAGGATTACTGGTCAATGGCATACGCTGTTTTGCGTAGAATAAATCCTGGGCCTGGCAGCGAGTTAATGAAGATCATGTGGAAGAAAGCTAGAGAGTATGAAACACGCGATGTCAAAGAGTGAGTTATTTCTCTAAGAGAAGGGGGAGAACGAGATGAACATGGAAAACAAGAAGCATCAGCAGGAACTATCTAGGCATTGTTTGAAATTGTGTCATAATTACGCACAACAATTTAAATCCATGCTGAAATTGATAGATTGCATGGCGTTTGAGCGTCTTAAAGAAGACAGTCCTATGCCTCTTACGGTAATGGAGGTCGAGGAATGGCGTCAGAAGATAGGTGATTATGTGGGGTTTACTTTTGTATCTAATTATGAGGACTATAGCCCATCTCGGAGGCGATTGGTAGATCGTAATAAATACAACCAGTTGAAATCACACGTGGATAGCATTATAGCGTTATTGGAAGAGGCTGATATAGGGCCGTAATGTATTCCCAGCTCGCGTAGCATAAATAGGTAATGCACTCCGCGTAATGACCGGAGAAGATTGTGGGTTCGAATCCCACCGCGAGCGCTTTTTTTTGATAGTACAATGTCCTATAATTGTTGGCAGACTATAACAGCGAAAGGAACGTGAGATGGATAAACAAGCTGCGTACGAATTAGGCGTAAAGATGGCAATGTACGATGCTGGCCTGGAAGATTTTACAAAGGCTGCACTTTTAAGTCACTTAAAAACGATTGCACAGGCAGGAAAGAGGTTAATTGGTAAAGGGGCGCCAAAAGCGGTTGGGGTAGTAGGGAAGAGGTTAGGTGGTAGGGCTGGTCGTATGCCAGCACTAAGTATAGGAAAAAGTCCGCGTTCTGGTGGTGCGGTGTTATCTTAAGAAAGTATCATACACTGAACAAACAATCCGCATACGAACTAGGTGTCAAAATGGCGTTGTACGACGCTGGCCTTTTGAAAGAGGCGCAGGATACAATGGATCCTATTGTACAACAAGGCATCCAGAAACGCCGCACTGCCGCCGCTGCTGGCGGCAATCAATCCGTATACGAAACAGATTAGTCAACAAGGCGCATGGACCCGCGGTGGTTGATTCTGCGTTGTAGACCCTCCTAAAAAATAGAACTCTACGTTATATCAATCAAGGGGCGCATCCCGCGCCTTTTTTAGCCTCCAAAAAATAACCATTTTTTAGGTATAAGAATATATAGAATGAATCCGTTAATTATTATGGAGGTGTACTATGATATTTTTAAACAGTGTTATAGTGACCGACAGAGGAAAATACAGAGCCATTTGTGACGGCTTTTATCCAATGGATGACAGACGTAGCATCTGGGAGAAAGTGTCTTACACCCCTTTAGAAAAAGTATTTTCTCTTCTAGGGATACCACAGGAAAAAGGCGACGAAGATGTTATGCATAACAAATCTTACTGCGTGTACGGAGAAGATTCAACTCATGTATACGCAGTATATCTTCACGACTTTGATTACTACATTATAAAAGCAAATAGTGAAGACTTTTCTCACCATATAACCAGTTCACCGATACTAGCAGAAAACCCGTTTGCTCGGGGCTTTAGGATATAGAATAGAAAGGAGAAAACAATGTATACAGTAGAAGGATTCCCTTAGCTGGAAACCAAAAGCCTATGCCCAGCGTATTAACAGACAAACCTCGCCGCGTTTTAAACACCGTTTCTATAGACGCAGGTATAGGTACCGCTCAAGCGCCGGATAAGACTTATTGTCTTTTCGGCGTTTTTTTAGCCTCCAAAAAACATATCTCCTTTAGGGTATAAGACAATATAAGAAATGGGATTTAAATCAGGAAGGAGTTATGTCATGAAATGTAAATGTGCATGCATACAAGGATACAATGACTCGTGTACAGATGCTATTTTTCCCAAAGTGGAAGATTGGTTGGAAGAAGACAGCGACAGAAGCAAAAGCTACTTTTTCATGGAGTCACTGGCCGACCCTGATGACTATAGAGATACAATGGATTGGCTTTTTTGCTCTATATTTCCACACGAACGAGAAGCATGTTTTGCATTTTACAACGATGAGGGGGAACCACTGCGAAACATTATTTCTGAAGCGCGTCGTGTATTCTACGAACATATTTTGTTATCTGTTCTCAGACAATTATACAGACGTTATACACGATGGTGTGAGGATCGTTGGGAAAATATGCAGGACCACGACATAAAGAGTATTGCGAAGAAAGCTATTGACAACGCGCGTATAAATTCCAGAGTGTTACCAGGAAAGCGCAAAGGGCGTACAAAGTTTGCGGACGATTTATAAAAGGAGGTGATATTATGTATAGTTCATTTGATATGTGGTGTTTTATAGCAGAAATAGCAGTAATGTTCTTAAAAACTATGACAAGTGATAAACGGTACCGCTCTCTTGTAATGCCGCGTCTTTCAGAATTTGTGTACTCTGTTCCAGTTGATGTTAGGTGGGATGTCTATGTTTATGTGGAACAGGAAATGCGCGGTTTTATCGAACATCTAGATCCGCATTATCGTGACTTATTCAATGAGTTTTTGGACATGATGAGAAGGGATGTAGATAAAGAAACAAAAAGTGTAAGAGAGGAGGTGAATAAATGTCATGGAAATTGAGTCTACTAGACAAGGTCATTGCGTATATAAAGAGCCTGGTATTCTCTGCAGAAGATCCTACAAAAGTAGCTAAAGTATACGAAGACTACATCATGTTTCTTCCAGAAGAGCTCCGCGGCGAAATATTTATGGGAATGCTGCACGAAATATATCCATTAATAAAGAAACACGGAGTAGAATATTCAAAAGCTGTGAGCAACGCGGTTTCTAACACACGCCTTGAGTATGTCATAAGGAATATTTATACATGTCCGGGAGACCGGCTAGTTTATGTTCATTATCGCAGACCAGGCATGTCAACATATGACATAAAAGATATTGTTTTACATATTAATAACAATACAGTTAGAGACGTAGTGGGAGGGAGGGTAGGAAAACTGTTAGACTAGTAAGTTAGAAGGGAGTACCCGATGAAAGTACCCAAAACTGCCATGTACGTCACCGTGGTTGTATACGAAGCAGAAGGACGCACCATGGCAGGGCATGCTAAAGAGTATTCAGAAACATTCAAAGTCGACGAAGCAGACATTGTCGACCCTCATACGTTTGATCTGTCTGACTTTGATTTGGTTGGCAGAAAAAAAGAGGAGAGGGATATATTCTACTTCAAGCGCAAAAACGGTCTTTTAGAAGAACTACAGGAAAAATCTACAGAATAACGTTACTAATAAAGAAAAGCGTACCAAGTACGCTTTTCTTTTACATACTGAAATAATATGCTATACCTAATAGCACAGAGCACGGATTGGCCGAGCTCGCAGCGGCGTCGATTCGGGCATAGACCCGCGTCGGCTCTGAAGGAGACCTACCTATGATTAAAGTGTCTACAGAACTATTCCAATTAAAAGTCTTAGTTAACAACAAACCTATTCAGGAATACCACAAAGACGGCAATACGTTCGTCGAGGGCAGGAAGGGCAGTCCGTTTTCTTTGGAGATGCGTAACTTAATTGGTCGTAGGATATTGGTCCATCCAGCCATTGATGGATTGTCTGCTATGGATGGCAAAGAAGCATCGAGCTCTGATGCAAGAGGCTATGTATTAGATCCGCATTGTACTTATGACATTCCTGGGTGGAGACTAACAGACGACGTTGTAGCGCAGTTTTATTTTGCAGGTGAAGGGGAATCGTATGCAGAGAAGACAGGGAAGGGCTTAGAGAAAGGCATTATTGCGTGTGCGGTGTGGGAAGAGAGATCTTTTGTTCGGCGTGATTCAATGAGTCCAGATACAACAATTACATACTCTGGTGGAGAAAAGTGCATAGGTAATTTAGAGTACGAATGTTTTTATAATTCAACACAAAACTTAGGCGCAGGCTTCGGCAAGCAACTTACGCATAGTGTACAGACAACAACGTTTACGCCGTCTACCAAAGATCCAACGGCTATTGTATCTATATTCTATGACGACATTGCTGGATTGAAAGCGCGAGGCATTAATATTAAGAATAAAAAGAAAGTTTCTCCTCGGTTACCTAATCCGTTTCCTAAAGACAAAAAAGGTTGTACACCGCCTGAAGGTTGGCAAGGATAAAAAAAATGAAAGTCGACAAACACACCGTAACGTCTAAAGTCGTTACGAGCCACTTGGAATTGTCTAATTTAGATATTTTAGTTTTAGTCCAAGATAGTTTAAAAGAACACGGTATAGAGATTAAAAGCAGTTATACAAAGTCTAAAGTGTACGTACGTGTTCCAGGAGGGGGTGACTACAGTAATACAGATTTGACGATAGACGAAGATAATCCAGTAAGAATACTTATTGAATATGAAGAGGTAGAGGCAGATAAATGAAAAGAAAACCTAAAACAGTTTACATACGCGTGCGTTGCATTTTTTGTGGTAAAATAAGAGACATAGGACCCAACGAAATAAAGCCCGACGATTACCCAATGTGTGACGAATGTTATAATCCTATGGTTCCTTATGAAACAGGAACTAAATAAGAGAGGCAGCAATGAGTATTTTGGACCACCACAAAGAAAACTTTGATACATTGATCAGAGCTGTAAAATCTGGAGATGTTTGTTTATTAGACGTTGAAAGAAAGAGTGATAATAAGTCTGTAGCAGCTTTGTGTGCTGTTAACTATGAAGATAACGATGAGGTTAGTTTTGTACCATTGGCTATTATGGTTGAAGGGAATCCGTACGAAATGTACGCGCCGCCTGACGTTGACGGAGGGTATCATGGCGAAGAAGAAAGCGATAATAAAATTGAGAAAAGCTGTGAAGGGTAATCATATACACGTTCAGATGTTTATGGGTACAGAAGGCGAGACGTTAGTACATAACGGTAACTTTGTAATGACACAGCCTGAGTGGGATTTGTTTTGTAAAAGCTTAAAGTTTTCAGCTGAATATTTTATAGGATCTAATATGGAGCTAGTTGTAGAGGATATGACAAACGATGAAGAGGTAATTAATGAAAGCCCTAAAAGCGATAATGCCCCATAGTTTTTATTCTGATTTGGAGAAGAAACCGACGCTAAGTAGTTCTCAATCCGGGGATTTAAAAGAAGACCGTTTTGTAAAAGTTGACGATGTAGAGTATCAGCAACGTATATGGGTATCTCGAGATCAGTCGGCCGAAGATGCTATTATGGTAGAGCGCCGTAAATGCCCCGACGGTAAATGGTTTGTTTTTGCTTCATATTCTATTGATTAGCGAAATAAGTAGACGTAACCCGTGGCCCTAGGTATACTAGGGCATCTTTTTTCGCGCTAAGAGAGTTAGGCCATTGTGCCCCAGTTCTAACCGGTCTGGGGCACCTCTTTTTTTAGCTTGTTGAAAGTCCTATGGTCTTATCCTATTATTGGCTACTAAGGAGAGAGACCATGGATACTAACGACGTGCTAAAAGAATCGTATATGCAAGGAGTTAAGTACGCAATAGCCGAGTACACAAAGACAGCGCGGTTACCATTCCCGAATGATCGCACGCGTGGAAGCGGTTACAACCGCGCTTTTATGCGCTCGTCGCCTCTGATGCCTTCTGTAAAGGATACGAATATACCTCCTAAAATCGAGTTGTCTCCCGCACCCGAATCCTTTAAACAGGAGAAACAACTACCACGAGAGACAAAGAAATGAATAAAGAAAATGCATATCAACTAGGAATAGACCTAGCTCTGCTAGACGGCGGCCTAATCAAAGTGGTGCTGCATGCGTAATAAAATATCTGCGAGTCCAACCGGAGCTGCCGCCTTAGCAAAGTACCAACTTTTATTACCTGCATTGACGGGCTTAGGAGGGGCCGGGGTTGCTGCTTTATCTAATAAAGATCCTTTAGCCGGCGGTTTTTTAGGTGCTTTATTAGGATTTGGTGCTGGAATGGGAGGGTTGCATTACGGTGGTAAAGCTCTTGAAAAGAATATTTCTGGTTACATAGCCAAACAGGCTCCTTTAAATGTAAAAATAAAACAACAGTCTCGTTTACTGAAAGCGATTAATCAGCACAAAAAGGAAATGATGGAAACAGGTGGAGTGTCTTCCTATTTATCAGGACGACAAAAACTAGATAAGAATTTAGATGACTTAATAAAGAGCGAAGTTAAAACAACCAAGGAGTTCACTAATAAGGTAAGAGCTGCTAGACGTAAGGGAATGGCGTTAGGTGCAGCTTTAGGAACAGGAGCGGCAGCACTTCCTGCAATTGCACTACAAAAAACAAGTTCCTACAAACTGGGTGCAATAGAAGCTTTTCGTGATGCGGGTTTAGTTAAGTACGCCCGCAATGTATATTGGATGCCAGCACGTAATCGGGATGAGAATGTACGAAAATTTCGGGCGAACATAGCATCCGTTCTTGGTTTTTTGGGCGGTGGTACTCTCGGTGTGATGGGTGCATTGCAACATATAAAACACCCTAAGGCGGTAGGATTTATGGGTATTCCTGCAGGGTTAGCTGGTAGTTCGTTAGTGGGACATTTTATGGGACGAGAAAAAGAAGCCGGTTTGACAGACATACCTAGTAAAGTTCGTCGTTTAAGCGCAAAGGCTATGAGTAAATTAAAGAATCGTCCCCATTTAGCGACAGGATTAGGTGGTGCTGGAGCTGGTGGTTTAGTGGGCGGTGTAGTGGGGGAAGATTGGACAGATGTTTTATTGGGTGCAGGTGTCGGTGGTGCAGCAGGTGCTGCTCTCGGTCCATTGTCTAGATTCATGGAGAAAAAAATAAAACAGCAGGAATGGTCTCCTTTTGATATTGATCCACAGATGGAGGAACATATACGCCAAGCCGCAAAATACCACAAGCAATGAATTCTGTAAACCAATAAAAAATAAGGGTGGTAGTCTATGCAAATCCTAGTTCTCGAAGATAACCCAGAACGCATTGCCTACTTTAAGCGTGGTCTTATTGGCCATATTGTTTATTTTGTTAAAACCCCGCGTGAAGCCATTTCGCATTTACGCAGTAATTCCATAGATATTCTTTTTTTAGATCACGACTTAGCGGGTACTGGATTACCGGAACCGTCAGGACCTGGTACAGGGTACGAAGTGGCAGCGTGGTTAGAAGAGCATTCTGAGTTCCTACCCAACAAGATTTATCTGCATTCTCTCAACCCAAACGGTCGTGCACGCATGAAGGCGGCATTGCCTACGGCGGTTGAAACGCCTTTTGTTTGGAAGAGTCTTTAAAATATCTATCTGTAAGTTGGTATAAGTAAATAGATACATAACTCATTTCAAGCCGCATACGATGACAATGGTGTCGTTGTGCGCGGTTTTGTATTTGAAGTGGCGTGTGTCTAAGGAGGTTGTTATGGAAAGTAAACCAAAAGCGTTTTTGTGGCGTATAGAAGTAGAAGGAGCTAAACCATCCTATTTGTTTGGAACTATACATATCCCGGATGATCGCATACGTGGTCTATTTCCACAGATAGTAGGTGCGTTTGACGCATCAGACGTTATTTGTACAGAGGTCGAATTTTCGACAATTACGGAAGAACAACTTTGTGTGTCGGGCGTTTCTTCCGAAGAAAAAATGTTAGAAGATATTCTCCATACGGATTTATATGAACGTGTTGTTAGATTCCTAGAACCGAGTGGCATTTCATTGGATGAGATTAAACACTTTACTGTAGGGGGTGCATGTATCGTAATTATGCTTTCTGAACACTTGGCAAAATTTGGAGTTGGACCAGTACTGGATGGGTTTCTGCATCAGCGAGCACAGATTGAGGGTAAGGAGACAGCCTGTCTCGAAACAGTAGAATCCCAGATAGCTTCTTTACAGTGTGGTATTCGCGGTGCGGAAATAACCATGCTTCGCAATACTATCGATATGTTTGAAAGACTTAGAGCAGAAGGGCGCGATATTATAGAGGAGTTGTTGCAAACGTATTTTAAAGGAAAAAGTAGTTTCGTTGCGCGCCTTACTAGAGAAATTAATGACTTTTACGATGACTCCATGATTAAAAAGGCAATGAAGTCAGCATTCGACGATCGCAACGAAAGCATGGCTAAATCTATTATAGATTTGCTGAAAAACAACAAAGATCGTAGTTACTTCTTTGCTATAGGAGTCGGGCATCTTGTGGACGGCGTGAGTGGTGACAGTGTCGTAGCGTTGTTGAGGAAGGGAGGATACAAGGTAACTAGGATTGAAGAAGGTTAAAGACAGAAGTAAAAACACGTGTCTCATCACGTGTTTTTAGCCATCCCATTTTTTAGCTTTTTTCTGGTATAAGAAAGCAGATTAGATTTACATTATTTAAAACTCTAAACCAGAGGAGAGCGACTAGTGTCCACCGATACCAAACAAAAAATAGAAGCCCAAGCGAAATACTGCAGAAAAGTCAGAGCACCAATGTTTGCACCGGAAGACGGTCATTGTTACGCGTGTGGTAGGCAGATTTACGATAGGTATACCGTACAACAAGCAGGAGAGCATCTTATTACAGGTTGTCCGTATTGTAACAGGTCTTACTGTGAATGAAGGGATAAAACATGTCGATTAAAATCCATGAAGGATGGCGATGGGATCAATCCAAACACGGTTTTTGGTCAGTAATAGGAAAAATACAAAATGCTGCTAAAAAAGAGATAGAGAAGCGTTTAAAACGCTTTGTGGTAGCCTCAAAAATACAAAAAAATCCTAAAGCACGTTGGGAGATGGCTCAGATACTTGGACAACACACACAGCAGGCGCGGTTTAGTCTGTGCAGAGATATGTATGACATGAACACGGTTTTCTTTGTAAGAGGAGCTGGCGATTACGCGTTGTTAATGCCGTGTGATAGTCGCCGCGACTACGGTTTTATGAAGAAAATCAAAGAACTAGAAGACTTTAAATATTACAACAATACAGATCGTCCAGCGGATATTACGGCGAAAGAATGGAAAAGCAGAGAGAAATTTTGGCTAAAATACTGGAAGCCGAATCTACCAGCCATTGAGTTTTCAGCATTGGATACGATGATGCCTGGCAAAGAGATTTTAGACATAATGTGTCCGGATTTTATGGACAAAGATGGTGGGCCGGAAGGTTATTGGGATATAGATAAAAAGACAAAAAAGAAAAACAAGAAAGCGTATAAAAAAGCGGAAGTCATATCAACTACAAAAAGGATAAAACGTGTTAACCGCCGAAGTAAAAATTAACGGAGCATTGATATATCATATCTATGTGCACAACGAAGAACGTTACATAAAAACCCACCCTGACGCCAAGTGCAGTTACTACTTCGAGATATACCAACCCCAAAAAGAAATTGCTAAAGGAAATGTGATTCACAAAAGATCAGACGGGGCTCTAGTATTAATTAATAAAATACTTAGTAAGGAACTTAAAAATGCCAAACTGGTGCGAAAACCGCATAACCATAACAGGTCCAAAAGAGGAGCTACAAAAGCTTAAGGAATTTGTAAAAAGTGATTATGGAGAATTCAGCTTCAAAAAAATTTTGCCACCGCCTCCGTCTTTCCGTCAGAAACTTCGACAATTATCGTATCAAAGTAAAGTCTGTGTTATTACAAATAAGATGGACATACTTTATTACTGGCAAATGGAGAATTGGGGCACCAAGTGGGATGTAGATGGTGATGCAGGCATCGTTTTTAATGAGGAAGAACAATCGTTGTATTACAACATACTAACAGCGTGGTCACCGCCTTTGGGTATCGTCGAATCCTTAGGTGAGAGATTTTCCAAAGTTTGCATTGAGATGCAATATTTTGAGCTAGGCAACGATTTTGCAGGGATTTACCGAATGATTAACGGCATAGAAGGCGTCCACGAAGAAGGCTTAGTAGATGACTTTGATTTCTCTCGCGAGGCGCTAGAAGATATGCAGGACTAGGAGACAATATGGCAGACCACGAAGATACGTTAGTTTTTATTAAATTTACTAGAGAAGAGTTAGTAAATATTTTGAGAGCGCTTGCAGTACTTAAAATCGATATAATCAATTATCACCAACATGCACATCAGATGCCTGAGGAATACGGTAATGAATTGGACGATATACAAAAACTGTATAAAAAGATTGAATTAAGTTTACATCGAGATAGTGAATAAAAAAAGCGAGGAAGCGAGTGACCAAGAACTCGCTTCCTCAGTGTCCCAGAACTTCTTGACCAACTCTAATAAAAGGAGGATACGAACCACAACTAAAGTATAAGGCGTATTTCGGTGTCACACAAATTTTATTCCAGATCGTTGACTTTTTCCCATTTATGTCCATAAAATTTTGTATGCCTAGTCACGATGACGTTGCCAGAAAGCAAGAAGTTCGTGAATTTGTGGAATTTGTAGCTGAATATCTTTCCCACAGATTTACGACATTAACCGTAGAGGCGTTGGTGTCTTATCAAGAAGAGTATGATCGTGGCATATACAACAATGAATTATCTGGCGCTCTAGCAGTCGCTATTAACAGTGTTATAAGACACTTAGAAGAACATTTAGGTGTTGAAAATCTACAAGTGCAATTCTGTGAGCATATTATGAAATTATCCAATATTCTTCAGTTCGTTGGCGACCCTAACAAGATACACTAGTCATACATATACCTACCTCACTTAATACGCTAGTTGTTATTCTTGGGAAGCGCTTTAAAAAGAGCTATTATTTTATGTAGGAGGTACGGATGAAGACACCGACAAAAAATGATATGTGGCTAATGCTACTTTCTACTGTAAGAGAGGCGATGGGACGTAGAACGTATATGTCTGAATTAGCTGGCGAGCTTGTTATAAAGTATCAGGACTGGCTTACAAGTAGAGAGCTAGATCAAATAGCCAAAGAGATAGAGGAAAACATCGAAAGACACGTTGTAGATGGTAAAAGACTCGGACAAGAAGTTGACCATGAAGCATGGAAAAACGCTGCATTGAAAATACGTCGTGCTGCACGAAATGTTAAACAACGTAATTTTGAATCGTATAGGTAAGAAATATGGAAATTTTTTATAATGTTTTAACAATAATTACCTTTTTTGCTCTTGGTTTTGTAGTAGGATACAAACATGCAAAACGGCCTAAAATACGTAAAAAGGGACTTTATATATCTGAGAGACGGTGGAGATTATACGAGTGAGAGTGTATGTTATAGAAACACACGAGCGGTTTGCTAGCGCATCTCTCATAAAAAAAGAGGTTGTCCACGTTTCTAGTAGATCTGATTTTGCGTATGAATGGTGTGGAAAAAGACGTGATTTATTAAATAATTCTGGTAATATCGGGTGGAGATTTGCTATTTATAAAGTGCGTGTAGATGATTGGGACAATTTTCGTAATAAAAAACTTGTAGCGTATATAGAGTCAACAACCTAGATGAGACGGATTGAACATGTTAGGTATTCGAGGAAGCATGATTGCATTTATGCGTCATTTGAACAATCTTCGGGAGGTGTATAATAGTAACCTCGAAGCCCACGAACATAACTTCGGAAAAAGACCATTACCAACCGGTGATTTGTTAGCAGCCTTAAAATATCTTTCCCGCGCAGTTGATATACTCGACGCTGAGGTACAGAAGTTACGTCTAGAAGTGGATCAGATAAAACGAGAGAACCACAGACAATTACGCTAGGAGGGTATTATGAATACCGAACAACGCCGTATCGTGTCCGTTTTTAAAACTGACGAACATCAAGGAGAAGGAGAATTTGAATGGGTTGTAGCGCTAAACTTCCCTAAGGAAAGCGGAGAAGACGACTATTGGTTGTCATCTTTTCCTCTTGGTGCAGAAAATCGGGCTAGAATGTACGCCGCTGATATTGATAGCTTGTTAAGAAAGCACTATATCACTCCAGAAGAACAAGCGGATTTAAAAGAAGCAGTAATTGATGTAAAAAGGCGTTTAAGGGCTTTGGAGGATGTTGTAGAAGCGTGGAACTCCAACCGTGAAATGGAGAGCGTTTTTTCTCGTATTGCTAACGAGATAGATCTTCCTATAGCTCCTACATTGCATGATTGTGCGGACAGAGCTATTAGGATGATAAAGTTAGGTAAATCAGTCAAAGAGACTTTGTTGAAAAAGAGGAAAGCCAATGAATCAGGAAAGTCCGATAATACGCCTCCTGAGTTACATAAAGAAAAGAGCGCTCAAACGTAGCGGTATCGATAAAGTCGTTATAGAAGACACAGGGCGTGCAATAGCTCCTTTCCGAGCACAGCAATATGGTATTTACAAAGAAGATATCTACGTCATTTATGTTAGAGAAGACGATTGGGTACTTGCAGCACCAGAAAAATATGCTAAGGTAGCTGAAGAAATGTGGGATGATCAATGGCTAGTAGAGATAAGAAAAGCAGACGGTGCAAGAACTATTTGGGAAAAAAACTATATACGCGTCTACCATGCAAAAGACAAAAGAAGGAAATCTTATGACGAATTTTGTTAGTATCAATATTATAAGTCATCCAGCTGTAGTGGATATGCATACAAACGATCCATTGAAAAATGAGTATTTAAAAATACTTTTTCGAAAACAAGAAAACAATTTTAGACGCGTTTTAGGTAGCCCGAACGAAACTACAAAATATAGTGGTAATATACGAAATATATGGGTAATAAATTTTTTGGATTATAAATTTTTTATATATTCTGACGGAAATGGAACATCCTACGATGTAGTTTATCTTGATGGATTAGAAGCTTTTATAAGCGATACTAAGGCAGGCGAAGTCTGCAAACATTTTTTGCGCCATATTTATGAGAAGCTAACTCCACCAGAAAAATCTTGACTTACTGAAAAACCATCTATAATTTCGTATTAGAATCTGTAAAGTAGTAGAAAATAAGGGCGGAAAATCCATGAAATCCGTGATTAAAAATACCAGCGATTTAATAAAAACTTTAGCTAATATGGATATTACGCTTATAGCTATAGCACGAGATCAAACAGAACGTCGCCAGTTTTCCCAGGCTCAAGAAGCGTTCTCAGCATTGCACGATATTTGCTGGGGAGAATTTTATCGTAATAATATTAAAACGTATCCTGACCAAGAACGTTTTGTTAGTATTCACGAGGCATTGACAGCATATCGCCAATTTATTATAGACACACTGTCTAATTACGGGTTAAAACCGGACGAACTTATTTAGAAAAGGAGATACGATATGACCACAGCTGACGATACATTTAATGACACGAATGACGTAAACGAGACTTTTACGTGGCCAGATATGACTTCTTTGTCAGAAGTCGAAGACGAAATGGACATTTTTAAAAAGAGAGTAGAGCATTTGAGATCATTGTCTAGCACAGCAACTAAGACTGAAGCTAAGGCAGCTATGTTGCGTGTAAAGCGTGCGTCGATGGACGTGCGTGATGCATTGAAGAAAGTAAGTCGTTTGCAGGTTTGACAGTAAGTACTATAATTTAAGCGTGGCACCGTTAAGCCAGCGTTTGTGTCGACCGCGGTCCTATGGTCTCCCCCCGCCATGAGAGGCGTTAGATACTTCCGCTGGCTATTTTTTTGGAGGTGTGTATGGGGATTATAACGCTTACAAGTAGTACAGGGGCAAGAGATACTACCAGCGATGTTGAGGTTGTTATTACTGATCATACGGGAACGCTTGTTAACCCTGTTACAGTATATGATTACGAAACTATTATGACACATACTAGCAAAAATTTTGTGGTATATCCGATAGCGCAAAAAGCTAAAATGGGTAATTATTGTAAGGGGTGTGAGAATACATTGCATTGTCTGACAAGCCGCAAAATTGTTCCGCGAGTGTGCGCGAAATGTAAGCGTCGATACATAGCAGAGGCGGCGTTTTCACATTTTCAACATTTATGGGTACCGATAACGTGCGAAGGGTTTAATTGGTCTCATCCGGAAACAGATGATTGCAAGGAATGTTGGGGTAAGTTATTTACAGATACGCTAAAAAAATAGCTCGGAGGGAATAACATGCCAATAACTACAGTAGAAGAGATATACTGCTTCGTACATGTTGACGAAAATGGTAGGGAGGCAATATTGCAGACTCAAGTAGGATCTGGTCTGACGACTCAGAGAATACCATTGCTGACAGCGAGTACGGAGATGCTAGGACAACTTAGAAAAATAGCACAAGAACATGCTAACAAATCACACACAAAAGTGTTATGTTTGAGACTAAACAATCGAGAGGTGGTAGAGGAGTTTGAGGAACAACTCGTAAAACCCGCTTAGGAGTTTAACCATGGCTGAGACACATACTAGTTTGGTAAGAGTGTATATTTGTTGCTGTGGGCATGTGGGGATACAAGACATAGAAAAGACACCGGAGTGTTCTATTTGTGCAAATAGCAGTGATTTAGATTGGCTTAATGTGGAGATGGATGCTTTTAAGGCAGATTTGGAAGCTATGCAACAGGATTTTGAAATACTAAACCAAGAAGAGGAAAAATGATAATCAGACGGTTCTTACCGTGGCCAGAAAAGGCATTGATGATATCTTCTGTAGTGGGCGTCGGCATTGTTAATGCTCTAATGATTATTTTAAGTCCGCATATAGTCATTGCAGCGATAATTATGTCAAGTGTTGCTGGACTATGTGGGTGGTTTTTAATACGTAGATATAAATACTTTACAGCAAAACCAGATTTTACAAATAAGCAATATAATTTTCACGTTTACGCAAACAATATCGACGAAGTTGTAGACATAGAGCATCTGTATTCTTGGTATTACGTTATAGAATTTTACATAAAAAACCTGTCGATATATGTAAAAAGAGAGTTTCCAATGAATGCGGTAGAGTGCGGCATTGAGGCCGACGCTATACGCGCTGCTTTGAGTAATATGGTAATAGAGTGGGTTCAAAAAGATATAAATTGGTTTACGAGGCTTGGGTGGAGGGTAAAAGACAGTCGCGGCGTCCAAAACGAAAAGTATATCAAATTAAGATGGGACAATACAATTTTTTACAGTTCATTTTTGCACTTGTTGCACCATGTTGTACATACAGTTGTTTTAAAACTTCCGGCAGATGAAAGACATGAAAACAAACTATGGTGGGGAGTGTTATCTGATTTACGTTCCGATGCCTTGTTGAAATATCCTAGGAGAGCTATTCATGTATCCAGACGAGAAGACACCGACAGCGTCGATGCTTGACCCGAAGTGTCCATTTGCACGTGGTGCATATCAACCGAATATGCCACCTGTGCCAAGTTCTTGCGGCAGATGGTGTTCTTTATGGATACCCGAAACCCCAGATCCTCGTGAACGTAGCGGACATTGTACTCTTCGAGACATTGCGAATTCGTTGCGTGGCATATCAATGTTGGCAATGAAACTACAACATATTCTAATTCAAAATGGAGAAGATACACCGTCCGCAGGCATTAAAAAGATGGACATAGAAGACGAAGATACCTCGGTATAAATATGAACACAGGAGGCTACTATGGCAGATTTTATGTTTACACACGGAGATCTTGATGGTGTAGCTTGCGCGGTGTTGGCAAAGATGTCTTTTCCTGGGGTAGAAATTAAATACGTAGACTACACAAATATTGATTTTTACTTAGATGCATTTATCCGAGAACGCGAAAACACTGAGTCAGTAATTAATGTATATATTACGGATATTTGTCCTGAAACAGAGGACGGCCATGCTATTTTAGACATATTAGATGAATGGAATAGTCGACCCACACGGTCAGTATATTTATGCGATCATCACAATACTGCCAAAGAAACTGTAAATAAGTACAAATGGGCGCAATTTGACAATCGGTTTTGTGGCGCTGAGATATTCTTTACATGGCTACAGCGTAAGGGATATCGGTTCATACATGAGAGAAATAGATTAGAAGCCTTTGTGCAAGCCGCAGGGGCATATGACAACTGGAAGCTTGATCATCCTTTAAGAAAACGTGGCGAAGACATGAATCGTTGGCTGCATTTTATAGGAAATGAAGAATTTGTGGAAAAGATGTTTTTGTTTCCTGATGCTGATAAATCATTACGAAACGCGGACGTTATTGAGCAATTGGTTAAAAACGAGGAATACTACGTTAAAAAAATATTGAATGAACAGTGCTGCGGCGATTTTGTACGTCATGACAAAAACGGTAATAAATACGCTTTGTTAGTTGCAGAGAAATACGCTAGCCAAGTCTGCCATGGGGCGTTAGATAGGTTTTCAGAGATAGATTATGCAGTTAATATCAATATTCGATACAAGAAAGTCGATCTGCGCTCTCGCAAAGACGGCTTCGATGTATCCGAAGTAGCAAAGCGTATGGGTGGAGGGGGCCGCCAGTCCACTGCAGGATTTGTCAAAGAGGATAGCATCGAACTCTTAGCTAACAGCTTAAAAGATATGTGAGATTGTTCCACGTGGAACATATAGGAGGTGTACTTGAACAGAAAATTACACCCCTCCTGCACTAAGTGCAAAGCAGCATTGTTTTGTCGTGCTTGGTGGTTGCAGTGGTCTAATTATTGTAGAAGATGTGATCATGATTGGGTACTTATGATGCCGGAGGCAGAATCGGGTTTTGTTGTTATGGTGACATTTGATAAGTTATTTTGTGACAACAATCATTTTATATGGATGGAACAGGATGGTTGTCCTACGTGCAAAGACCCTAACGACATTAAAATCGAAAACAGGTGGGGACCAACGTTCCCGCTTTTGAACGCCGTATCTTATAAAATTATGGTCTTAAGTTCTTAGAATATCTTCAGAAAATCGCCCCCTTTTACGGTAAAAGAATATAAGACAAAGTGACTTGATGTTGCTTCGTTGAAACCTTATTCGTGAAAGGAGTAAGCCATGACCCCACAGTCCAAAGAAGAGGCCAAAACCTACAAGAAACCAACTTCTGCCGAAGAGAAACAGCGTGAGAAGATATCTGCGGAGAAAAGGTACAGAGCATATCAATACATAAGCAATCATCTGAGAAGCTCTGTCGAGCAACTTGAGAAAGAAATCAACAACAACGAAGATCTGGCAGACAGCCTGCGTTTCGTTGATGATCAGCGTATTCGGATGTTGATCTACCGTCTCAAGCAAGAGTCGAAAACAATCCTTCGTCGTGGTACTCCACCAGAGAGGCTTCTAATAGTTCAGCGTATTCTCACCGGCTTGGAAACCATCTTCTACAGCATATACACCGGTTTTTCCGCCGGTGTTGGAGTCGTTGTAGGAGCCACAGTTCTGACAGCAGGAGTTGTTTACAAAACCGCCGAAACAGTGGTGGAAGTGAGTGTGTATAGTGCAGCGACGGGCGCTAAATTCTGCTGGGAAAAATGCAAAAGCGCGTGCGCCACCATCAAAAACTTCGTTTCCAACTTGTTCTCGAGTGACGAAGAAGCTTCGAAAGCTGCAACGTTGTAGAGCCAAAAAGAAGGTGTCAATCTGAAATAGATTGACGCCTTCTTTTTTGCTCTATAGCCTGCAGAGCAAATGATAGGTAATGTGTTACACTGTTGTACTAGCGTAGGAAGTAATACTCCCACAACTACTTCTAACTACTTGTTTTCATGTAGAAAAGGAGAAAATTATGTTTTCACCGAATCATGAAACACCATATTCCCCCTTGGGAATAATTAGTAATAATCAGCAGTATATGGACTTACAATCTAGACGACGCATTGCGTATATCAAAGCTATATGGGTTTTAGAGCAAACTCGGCGCCCAAAAAGTTTTTTAAATAAAAACCCTTCCAAACGCACCCCGCGTTAGGCGGGGTTTTTATTTAGCCCATTGAATGTTAGGCCAAAGTACCCTACTATTTTTGGGAATTTAAAAAAGGGGCGTACGATGGACAGGCGGCATTTTCTTAAAGTGGCGTATCTCAGTGGCGTTGCTCAGGCAGCTGGAAATGCTGCACTGACACTAACAGAACGGGATTATATCATAAAAGAGGCTATTGTTGGACAAGCGGCAACAATTTTGGGGAGAGGTTTGGCTGGTGCCGCTCGAGGAGTTACTCGAGGGGTTACTCAAGGGGTTAAAGGCGTAGGCGGTCGAGTCCGCAGGGCTTTTCGTCGACAGCCGAAAGTACAAAAACCATTTGTACGAGGTGCTACGAGATCAGGAGCGCATGTAATGGAAGGTTACGCTGCTCCTGTTAAAAGTGGCAGGTCGGGTGCAATGATAGAAGATGTCAAACCATGGGCTGAAACTCCTCCCGGCTTTGTTCCTAAACCGGCTCCGGCTCCTAAGGCGGCGCCCCAAGAGTACGTATCACAGAAAATGCCTGGAGCTCGTGTGCCAGGTGGTGCTACGGCCGCGCCTGGTGCTCCTGCGACGGAAATGGGTGTTGCGACACAAAGAGCAACGCAACAATCTGCTAGGGCAACCGAGCAGGCAGCCACAACGCAGGCCCAAGGTGCCCAAGCAGGTGCCCAGCAAGCTGCGGTGGGTAAAGTCGAAGGTGAAAGAGCTGCGCAGGAGGCACTTAAGCGACAGAAGGAAACTGCTGCTAAGATACAAGAACAACAAGCTATGACACCTGAAGCGCGCGCTGCTGCGAGGCAGAAATTTACACCTGAGCAGATAGAAGACGTTGCGGCGTTGAGAGCGGCGG
>Ga0209536_100003203_pt1 | contig 26356 bp, 32 predicted proteins | sample DeeMarSeWOR28_12_FD_187461 | JGI IMG/M metagenome (GOLD analysis project Ga0209536, IMG submission 187461) | Marine sediment microbial communities from White Oak River estuary, North Carolina - WOR-2-8_12 (SPAdes) (version 2) | ecosystem: Environmental > Aquatic > Marine > Intertidal zone >...
AACCTTGATTTCCTTGTAATCCCTGATTTCCTTGTGTTCCTTGTAAACCTTGATTACCCTGAGTTCCTTGTAACCCTTGATTTCCTTGAGTTCCTTGTAAACCTTGATTACCTTGTGTTCCTTGTAAACCTTGATTACCTTGTGTTCCTTGTGTTCCCTGGAAGTTACTTAATGGTCCTTGAATACCTTGATTACCTTGTGTTCCTTGTAAACCTTGATTACCTTGTGTTCCCTGGAAGTTACTTAATGGTCCTTGAATACCTTGATTACCTTGAAGACCTTGAGTTCCTTGTGCTCCTTGATTTCCTTGAGTTCCTTGAGTTCCTTGAGTTCCTTGATTTCCTTGTGTTCCTTGTGTTCCTTGAACACCTTGAGAACCTTGGGATGGAACTTCAATTAGGGTGAATTCACATTCATCAACTGTTGTGAAGATAGAATCTCCAGTATCAGCCTGATCTGCCCATGCGTAGATCTCAACATAATCATTTTTAGTTAACCGTATTTGAGTGGTTAGCTTGATGTTCTTATCGTCCCCAGATGTGGAATCTCTATTATAAGAATAAGAACGAGTCTGAGTTACTTCTGTTCCATTTACAAATAATGAAGCAACTGGAGATATTTGACCTACTGATGTATTATTATAACTTATGTTAGCATCTATTACATAAATTCCATCTACTAATACTTCTACTCTCTGTGGATTTACTGTATTAGAGTGAACAAATCCATATTCTTTATAAACTTCTGCATCAAATTGAATAGCAACTCTGTTGGCATAAGACTGATTGATATTCTCAGTTGCTACACTCTTTTTAAAGTTAGCTGCATTTGTTATGCCATCTAGGCTAGCATTTGACCAGAACCAACTACCTTGACCATCAGATGCTACAACTTGATATAAATCTCCCGAGTCACCATTTTTATCTAAGATTCCACCACTAATTTTTATATCCTTAAATGTGGATATATTAGGTGAAATTAAATCTCCTTCTAAGGTATCAAAGAACCTAGCTTTATTATAAAACCATGCTTCTTGACCAATTGTAAACTTTTTCGCCATCTAGTTACCTTAAAAGAGATCTTCTATAATATCGGTTCCAATATTTACAGATTCCAAAACGGGAGTTCCAGAAAATACTTGATTGCCAAAAGAACCCAAAACAGAATCTACTAAATTTCCCAATACTCCAGCAATCTCAATTTTCATAGCATCTAGACGAATGACTTGTCCTGCCGTTAGTGTTATGTTTCTTCCAGCCTTCAAGTCAATATCTTCCGCTGCATCTAAAACAATGTTTCTGGCCTTAATTTGAACAGAACCATTTCCCAATGCAGTGATTGTAATATTTCCTTTTAATGCATTGAGAGCTATATCAACTTCTTCTTCCTCTGATTTATTTCCAGCAGTTATTTCTACATCCCTGTCGTTAAGAATACGGAAATGTCCACCCTCAGTTAATCCTAGGGTGCATTGATCATCATTTTTTGTTACACCATATAGATTGTAAACATTTTCACCATCAACTCCGATCTGTGGATTGTTAGTATCTAGCCTCCATTGAGGCCCCAATGACATAATATCACGATTTTCCCAATTCTGTTCTGAATTTGTTTTTAATCTTTCAGCCATTTATTTTATACAATCTACTATTTTAGTGTATTTAGTTATCGACGTAACGATACCAACAGAAGGTTTGATGATCGCACCAAATCCAGTTGAAGATTTAACTCGTAGTTCTGGTAAATTCTCTGCAACAATAGCGATAGCTGAGTTTGCTTTGAATCCTACAATTCTTCCTCTATCATCAACTCTGACGTTAATGGTTTCACCGAATCCAGTAACCACCTCATCCCCATAAGGATCAACAATTGTATCATCAGGAACATAATTGATGCCTGGATAAACAATAGTCAGGCTTGCGATTCCAACATTGATAGATGATCCGACCCCTACAGTTGCAGTTGTTGGTCTATTATATCTTGGTGCAGTTCTGTTATAGATTAGATCTTCACCTATTCTTGTTCCTCCTGGGGAAGATATAGGAATTCGTCTTGTATCTATTTGAGTAGTACCAATTGGGTAGTTTTCACCGATAGATACCATATAGATATCCGTGATCTGTCCATATGTTGAAGATTCTGGATTACTATCAATAATCGTTCTAGCTATTGCTCCATATCCCTTTCTACAGTTATCGACAAATTCTACGAAAGGTGGGAACTTATAATTCTTTCCCCCATTCTCTAATTTAACACCAACTATACTTGAAGTAATTGGAGCTTCTTCTATGCTTTGCCCTTCTTTTGGTACGTTTCTAACGAATCCACCTAAGACGGCCTTAGCTTTACCTCCAGATCCACCTCCACCAAAGATTCTAACTTCTGGTTGTAAACAAAACTCAGGTATAGATGTATCACATATGGGAATAGCTGAAGCATTATTTTGAGGACTTGTAGTTAAATCATCTAAATCCCCCAAGAATACGGTATTTCCAACTTGACCTGTTTCGATTGAGATTTTGGCATTTTCCAAAACAGTTTTAGATAAATCATCAGGTTCTGGAGTACTACCAACTCCTTTTCCAATAAGGTATTCTAGAAAAAATCCATCACATTTTTCTGAATCTTGATTGCAATCTAGGAATGAAGCTATCTTACTAATGGTATCAATTCCATCTGTTATAACACTGTAGATATCGTATCCGTCTTCTAGTAATTCTGAAACTTTATTTATAACTGGACCCATTTTATCCTGAATCTTAAATGCAATGCTATTGACAAGAGATCCTACGAATTGAGTACCGACACAAGTTACGAAATTCTCTGCGTTATCTAAAACTGAGTCTAAGAGATCTTTAATAATAGAAGAAAGTTCACTTACTATCTTAGCAGTTACACATATAAAAGAATTCTGAATCTCAAAAACTGGCTCTAAGAAGCCTTTCTGTGCAGCTACAGCGGCTAGGATTCCCTCAGCCTCGTCTGCAAACTGAGCAACGGTATTGTTATAAAGAGTGGCTAAACCATTCTGTAGTCTTGGAATTAAATTTTCTGCAAGAGATCTGACCATCTGAGACACAATTCCATTAGAATACGCCTGAATTGCTGATACAGCTCTATTAATTAAAAGACTAGGATTAGTAAATGCTCCTAGAGGTCCGGCTATTGCGTTAAACAAATTGCTTACAATTGCAATAATACTTCCAATTCCACCATCACTACATGTACTTCCTAATGGAACTTTAGTTCCAATTGCAGTATAATAAGTTACTTCTTTGTCTAAAGGAACATAGTTTTCTGATCCAATTGATGCCTCAGATTTTGCATTTATCTCAGTAACCTGTTCATTAAGTTCTTCTATAATTTCAGGTGAAACATCTCTAGGTGACTTTTGGGATTGTGTGTTTTGTTCATTTGATTCATCTGGAGCTAATGTTCCGTTAGCTGGCTGAATTCTTCCAGTAAATCCAGTGAATGGTGTAAATGGAGGAACAACTTCAGTAAACGGTTGTGTTGATACTTCAGAGCTTCTACCAAATACGCCAACAATTACTGGAATTTGAGAGTTATCTCCATCTAAAAAGAATCCAAAAACGTAGTCTGATGGTCTTAACTTTGTATTTTGAGCATAATTACCTGCACCTGACCCAGCAGTAGGTGGTAATAATACTTGAGCCCATGGGAGATCCTCATCTGGTAGCAATTCACGATCTACTGGGTGATATCCAATAATTCTTACTTTGGATCTATTACCCCATCCTCCTCCATTATTTTGATCTTCTTGACCAGACCCCAATTCAAATGCCGGGATCTGACCTACCCACCATCTAAAACCATCTCTACCTATAAAGTTGCTTTTTAATAATGTATCATCTATCATCTTTTATCCCCAAATGTATCTCTAATTAATTTTAATGAAGTATAAGAGTTATTTGTATCTATGTGGTGACATAGTTCTTTTATCATATATTTACCAGATACTTGTCTATCCCATTCTGTTTCTCCTGGAATAACTGTAATTTCTGGAATGTTGCAATAAATGATATCTCCAGCATTAAGATCAAAGTTGCAAGGTATCATAATACTCAGTGATTGGGTTAATAATAAATTATATCTCATCAACGACTGAGATTGATAATTTAATGGGTCTGAGTTTAGATCTTTAGATACATCTTGATCTATAGTTCCGATATCTAATATTTGTGTAAATATTCTTGAAGGGACTTCTCCAAGAGTTAGTGGAGATGATGGGTTAATTTTAGGTAATTTAGGTCTTCTTCCTAATGTTTCTACTTTTTTATCAAAAGTATAAAGTCCTTCTTCTGGACTATTAATGGTAAAATTTAAAGGATTAAAGAATATTCTTTGGCTAGAGAATGCACCTAATCGAAGTTTTTCAACTACATCTTGATTCCTATCGATGTAATAATTAAGAATATTAAATTCATTGTTTTTCTTTTCTATTCCATCAAACATCGCAATATCTTCAGAGTATGAATACTCATACTTAACGTCTTGTGTAACTAACCCATCTAATGATCTAAAATTAAATGCTTCTTTTGTTTGATAGAATACAAATCCTGCGTTAGCATTTTTCCCCTCAGGAACTGCCTTAGAGGCTAACCATACCAGTACAGTGAATGGCTTTTTTAAGTTACCAATAAACCCATAAGGATTTTGAGTCTTATCTACGACACTATTCTTATTGATAAGCAGACTCTCTTCCATAATTTCTTTAACAGATTCGTCAATTGTGTAATCTGTAGGAAATCTTTTTACCACTCTTGATGTTTCATTTGTAATGGCTTCTCTTGAGACTAGATTCAATGTGAATGATTCTTTATGTGCCTCTACGATTGCATTCTTGACACCAGAAACATAAAGATAGTTTTTAGGATTTGTAAAATCTAATCCAACTGGGATATTCTTAGAGTTTGGTGCTACTTTTAAAGAAACTCTTTCACCTCCACGCAATGGTAGGCCATTGTAAAGAGACATTAACTTTCCACCTTCTCTAACTGTGGTTCCTACGTTTACAATGGTTAACTTCGCTGTAATTGTGGGGGAAAATATATCTTCATAATAGTCTAAGCTTACAGCACCTTGAATTAAGTCAATGACTTTAGATCCATCATTTGATTCAATTTGTAATACTTCATATATAGATTTTTGTGTTGCCATTAGACGTATGAAAGTGCTATAAGTAGTCTCTTCTTCATATAAGTTTGAATCATTGAAGAATATGTTGTTTGTCTGTTAGATACTTCAGAAGAAGGTACACTTGTTTTGACATTCTGGGCACTTGGGATTTGTACTGCTGCAATTATATCTTTAGGTTTATTGCTTGGAGTCAGATATGGTAGTGGAGTTGGAGCAGCACTAGACATTTGAGCAGAAGAAATAGAAGGAGTGGGTGGCGGCAGAGTAGGTGCTGGAGGGGGAGATGTTGGAGAACTAACTTTTACTTCAGTATCTGGTTTACTAATACTATTTAACCACTTTCCAGGATCTATTGTGTCAGAAAATATATTTGATGATCCAATTTGCCAGTGAAGGTGTGGGCCAGTAGAACTACCTGTATTTCCACTTTGCCCTAGTAGTTGTCCTTTATTGAATTTCTGACCTTCCTTTAAGAATCCTGGACCCTTTAAGTGTCCGAATAAATGATGCTTCCCATATACAGAATCTTTCCATACAATATAATAGCCAAATCCACCAGCGTCATATTGATTCATTCCCATAACACCAGGAAAATATGCATAGAGAGGAGTTCCAACAGCAACCCCGACATCATAACCTCTATGGAGTCTTCCGTCACGCTTACCATATCCAGATGTAAGGGTTCCTGATTTTCCTTTCAAGAATGGACTTATTGGAGTTGAAATCTCTTTATACCCTTGAGATTTGCCAGTGTCTCCAGTTAGAGCAGATAACTTTGAATCAGTCAACGAACCAGTTTTTGCCTGGGACGTATTAGATGATTTCTTTTGAGTGTCTCTTGCCAGTTTTAGTGCTGCTTGTATTTTTTCTGGGCTTATTAATGCTCTATTTCCTCCTGGACCTTCTTTATAAAGGGATTCTCCTTTTTTGATATCTACTACTGGAAGTTCTCCATTATATGATCCACGCTTCATATCAAATGGGACACCAACAGAAGCAAACTCAGCGGCTAACTCTAGATTGGCCCGTTCAATGTCGGACACTTGGCCTGTTATAAATTTACCTACAACTGGTCTTTTTCTTTCTATTGTGTAATTCTTATATTTTTCTTGAATCTCTGGTGTAAATTTTGTAGTCTTACGATCATACCCTTTGGATTCTAGATATTGAACAAATCCTGGCATTGTTATACCAATAATTTGATATTTACCTACAGCAGATACTCGACCACTAGCTTGTGCTGCCATGATTTCAGCAAGAGTCATATCTCTTAGGTTTTTACCTAGCCAATTTTTAGCTGGACCTTTACTATCACCAGACTCTCCCCTATTCATGGACTCATAACCACCTTCCTTTTCACCAATAGTTTTAAATAATGCATCAACTCCACCTTCTACAGGCATATCGGTATCAAAATCAGGAGCGGGACCTTCTGCTTCAGCCCCCCCAAACGTTCCAACTAATCCTGAATCTGTAGCTGTAAGTAATGGAGTAGTAATTAACTTAATTCCATTTTCAAATTCTACTCCTATTTCTTCTATGGATCCTGTTAATTCATTAAAAGAATTTCTAATTCGGTTAGAATCATCTGAAAAATCAAATTCCATTAAGTTTTTTCTAATACCATCAATCATACCAAAAGTAGATGTAAAAATCTTGATAGTATTATCGAGAACCGATTTAATAATTTCACCCGCTTTATTAAGTCGGAACATAAACTCTTTTGCTCTAGCTACCCATATAGGTAAATCTTTTATAATCCACCCAGCAAACAGCAGAGATACTGTTTTGAGTATTCTATCTAATATACTTCCACCTCCAATACTAGAAACCCTACCTAATGCTAGTGGATCAAATGACTTTTTTTGAACAATTGAGGTAGCCTCTAATTCTGATTCTCTAATTTGTGATCTAATTAAGGTTTCTCTCTTTCTTCTAATACCTAGAATATCATCATAAGCATCTTCTCTTGCTTTAGTTCTATCAACTAACTGTTTATTGATACCTTTTAAACTTAGTTGAGAAGTTTTTAATAAATCAATACTTCCTTTGTTAAAGTTAATGGTAGATTCTTTTGGTGGTAGTAAAGCTAACTGTGCCATTTTATAATACTACATTATAGTGCATTCTAGAAAACATTACATAGATATTATCATCATTAGATGATGATACAAACGGAACCTTTAATTTTGAAGGTCCACTATTATCATTGGATGTTGGTCTTTTTTCTGGAATTGGAGTTACAATTACATTAGGTTCTTCTGGTTCTACGGGAGGAAGACTCTTAACAAGAGGTTTTGTAGATTCTATCTTTTCAGGAGAAACCTTAGTTGTAGTTGCAGGTAATGGTATAGGAGAATCTGAAATACTTTCTATATCTGTTGCAGAAAATGCAAATGTATTTAAATTTGGAGTTACTGATAGTTTAGTGTTTTTACTAAAGTCATATTCAATATCCCCTTCTTCGTTATTAAAATTAACCGTATAATCTTTAGGTGTTGGTGTTAACGTAGCAGATGGAGTGACTATAGATGTTTCTTTTTCCTCTTTTGTTGGTGGAGTTTCTCCGGTAAATGGAGCAGAATATTCTTTAGTTGGCTTTACTTCTTTAACATTATCCTTTTTTTCTTTTTCTTTGGCTTTCTTTTCAGGCTCTTTAGATTCAGGTGTTTTACCAGTAAACCAATCGTATGCATTTTTAGCCATATCAGTTCCTAAGAAACTAGCAACTAACATTGCTGGAATCTTAACTAATGGATGTGGAGGAACTACTGCTGCTGCTACTTTTGCTGCCGCAGCCGCTCCTGTTGCTCCGACAACTGCCTTCTTTGGATCTTCACCCATAAAGATATCAATACCACTCTGAAAGGTAATTCCGGGTATTAATCCTTTTCCGAGTCCTTTTGTAAAATTCTTAACCCCTCCCCAGAATCCTTGAGCTTTAGGTAATTTTGGGGCAGATGGTATAACTGGTCCTGCACCGGGTTTTTTACCACCAGGACCAGAAATTGGGCCTGTTGGTAGAGTAAATTTACTAAATATCTTCCCTAATGCAATAAAGGGAAGCCTAATCAAATTATAAGCTAACTTAGTTAAGGTTTTAGTTAGAGTAGTTAACGTAAATTTAACTAGACCAATACCACCTTTAATTGCAGCCAGAGTTAACAAACCAAATTTAAGATGGTTCATTAACCTAGTTTTAACGGTAGTTAATCCATCCTCATTTTTATTACTCCATAATTGTAATGCTTTTATACTATCTTGAGCAATCCACCCAACAAATAATGCAGTGATAGCTTTAGCTACATTACCAAAAATGCCTTGCACTCTTGCAGTTACAGCTTGAACCGGAGAAATAACTGCATTTTCTATTTTTCTTTCTAACTGACTTTCATTATATCTTCTTATTTTTTGATCAAAAAACTGTTGTTCTTGATCTTTTTCTTCCTGTAAAAGTCTCTGTTCAGAGGCAGTATCTTGTTGGAACAGTATACCCATTTGGGTAATTCCGTTTGTTAAAGTAGTCAGTTGTTTCTGAATACTATTAAACTGCTCTTGAATTGTAGAAAGCTTAGCGTCTTGTTCGTTTACTTTTTGTGCATAATCTTTAGACAGTTCTGTAAACTTTTGTTTAGATTGTAATGATGAACCACTTATATTCTCGGAAACAGTATTATTGAAGGTTACAGTCCTACTTCTAAAAGAATTTAAATTCTCTTGAGATAATGGGGATCCACCTAACATTCCTTGATTTGGATTAACCATTTTGCTTTCTCTTTAGTTCCTGTTCTTCGATATACTGCTCAAGTAAGGTAACATAAATTTCCTTTTCCCATGGAATCATATTTTCCAATTCAGTCAAAGAGTATTTATGATGCTGCATAAGAGCAAAGTTTACTTGATAATATGACATTATATTTTCATGGATCATCCCGAGGTGAAAAAATTTGATAAGCCCTCAATTGTGTACTTACTCTTTATCTCAGTTTTTGGATTAAATACCTCTACCTCATGAGTTAGTTCTGGCATTGTATCAAAAAACTTCTGAATCATTTTAAAGTGCTTAGGGGAAAGGCTCTCGATGAACTGCATTAGTTCTTTATCTGTGCATTCATCGGCAGCCCATACTGTATCATCACTATAAACAGTATCGATACATGATGCAATAATCTCAAATGTATCTTCAACTCCAACTTCATTTTCAGATAGATTAAAGTTATTCTTTAAGAATTGTGAAAGAGATGGATATCTCATTCTTAATGTTAGAGTGTCGTCTAGTTTTATATCTTTACTGTGTTCTGGGTTGGGCTTAAATTTAATATCATCGATATTAATTTCTACCTTTACTTTCGTCTCATTATCATCTGGGCAAACAATCATTACTTCTATAATTTCCCCAATAGATCTTGCACGAAGATTTAAAAACAAATATTCAATATCAAAAGATGATAATTGCTCTACCTTAACTCCTCGGGTAATAATGCAATTTTTAATAACAGTTTTAATTGCATTCGTAATCTGTTCGGGATCTTCACTTTGTTGTGCAATGATTAGAAGTTTTTCTTCTTTAACTAGGAATGGTCTATATGTTATCTTTTTTTCAGTAGATGGTAAAATCAACTCATATGTTGGAGTTGCAATTTTTGGTAATGGCATGTATTAAGTATTATAATGGAATTATTTATGTGACATTATTGGATCTGGCACACTCTCCCTTCACGGTGGGGGTAGATATGCTATAATGAGAAATTAGTTAAATTGTATTTATGAAAACATTCTATCTAGATACTGAATTTAATGGCTTCCTAGGGAGGATGATCTCTATGGCTTTAGTGTCTGATAATTTGGATATAGAATTTTATGAAGTTCTTTTTCCTAATACTTATTGTAATCCTAACGGAGGGATTCCTCTTGATCCTTGGGTTAAAAAGAATGTAATTCCGATTTTAAATAAGGACCCAATTACAGTATCAGAGTTCCAATTCAAACTTGAAAAGTTTCTAATGAATAATGCCGAAGATGGCATAATTAGAATTGTTGCCGACTGGCCGGAAGATCTTACCCATTTCTGTAAAATGCTAATAACTGGCCCTGGTCATAGGATTTCTCTTCCAGAATTAGAGTTAGTTTATAAACCCAATATTCATTATGATTCTAAAATTCCACATAATGCACTTGAGGATGCTCGGGCTATCGCTAGAACTATGGTTCTAAATAATTCAAAATATTACGATTAAATTTATGAAAAGTGTTGGTTTAATATTAGCTTTATCTATATTACTTTCCTCATGTGGAATTAATAAACCGAAAGAAGTAGAACATGAAGCGTTTATTATTAATAAAAATGATACTTTAATTGACTGTAAGGGGAATTCCTTTAACGGGGGAACTCCTACTGAAATTAGAATTATATCTTCGTCTGAAAATAAAATATCTTCTGGTGTTATCCGAAATTGTAAAATTACAGGATCTATCAGATTTATTGGTCTAGGAAGAGTGGGTGAATCGAAAAGAGTTAGGGAGTCTTCTCTGAGTCTCGGTCATACTGAAAGAGCACAAGAAGAAGCACCCTCTTATTTTAGAATTGAAAATACTGATATCATCAGTAAAGGAAAGCCTGCAATTTATATGGGTCCAGGGACAAATCATATTACAGTAGATAGTGTGAAGTTTACTGGGTACACAAACTCAATGGTCATTTATATGGATGCAGAAAGTGGGTATAATATTATTAAAAATTCTGAATTTGATGTAACTCCAAAGTACAATACAAGAGAAGTTATCGCAGTAGATGGATCCGCATATAATACTATTGTTTATAATAATTTCAAACAGTTAAAATATGGTGGAATATATCTGTATAGAAACTGTGGTGAAGGTGGCACTATACGGCACCAATCTCCAAAACATAACACCATTGATGAAAATACCTTTAATATGGATGGAATGGGGTTAGGAGACGTAGCAATATGGCTGGGGTCTAGAGATGGAAATAGAAACTACTGTGACCATGATAAAGGATATAATTTTGGTAGCAGTGAAAATGACGGAGACTTTGCAAATTATAATACAGTAAGTAAAAATAATTTCAGTATATTATCTAAAGCCATTAAAAACAACGGAAAAAATAACATAATTAATTTAATATAAAATGATTTTTACCAATGAATGTATATCTGTGGGGGGAAGTATTCACCCACTTATGGTTCCTTCTGAGACATTGAAAGGACCAGCATTGACTAATCCATCAGTGTATTTCGATAGGGCCACTGGTAAACTATTGGTTAATATACGAAACATCAATTATACCCTTTACCATTCTGAAAAGAAAAAATACGAGCACCCATGGGGACCATTAGTTTATATTCATCCTGAAAATGATCAGCACCTAAGAACCTGGAATATTTTATGTGAACTAGATGAAGATATGCGAATTATAAACTATTCTCATATCGATACAACAGCTTTTCCTAATAAAGAATTATGGGAATTTGTTGGGTTAGAGGATTGCAGAATAGTTAGATGGGATGATAAACTGTTTTGCTGTGGTGTTAGACGAGACTTAGATACTGTAGGAACTGGGCGAATGGAACTATCCGAGATAGAAATTTGTGATAACTTTACGGTTACTGAAGTCAATCAAATTAGAATGCCTATACCTAACGAAGGAGTAAAAGAGTCGTATTGTGAAAAAAATTGGATGCCTATTGAGTCTATGCCCTACCACTTTGTAAAGTGGACAAATGGCACAGAAGTAGTTCGATATGATCCAATAACAAATACAACAGAAACTGTAACACTAAAAGAATGGAGAGATGGTCTTAATAATGCAGACTTAAGAGGGGGTAGTCAGGTTATAGAACTAAATGGATACCATGTGGCACTTGAGCATGAAACCTATCTATTTAAGAGTCCTGCTGGTCGAAAAGACGGCAAATATCTCCATAGATTTATTGTTTGGGATAATTCTTGGAACATTGTAAAGGTATCTCAATTGTTTTCATTTATGGGAGCTGATGTTGAATTTGCAGTAGGACTGACTGAATATAAAAATGACATATTAATGACATTTGGATTTCAAGATAACGCAGCATATTTACTTAAAGTTCCTAAACAGAACTTGATTAACTTTATATTTAATGACTCTATCGTTTAATAACTTAGGAAATATGGGACGTTTGGGAAACCAAATGTTCCAATTTGCTGCTCTATATGGGATCAGTAGTAATATGAGATACCAGTTTATGGTTCCTAAGACTAACATTGAACTATACGATGAATTTGATATTCCTAATAGAATAGGTTTAAGTTCATTTAAAACTATTAGTCCTGAAAGTTTTGGGTTCGATAAAAAACTATTTGAAAGATGCTCACCATTATCAGATTTGTGTGGGTATTTTCAGACAGAAAAATACTTCTTAAATCAAAAAGAAAGTATTAAGTTATTTTATACATTCAAACCTTGGACTCAAAAAATTGCGAAGCATTATTTAGACAGTAAATTCAGAGAACAGGAAGTTATTTCAATTCATATTCGTAGGGGAGATTACCTCACAGATGATGGTTTTGTTAATTTATCTCTAACGTATTATGAGAACGCGTTAAAAATATTACCTGAACGAAATGTTTTAATTTTTAGTGACGACATAGAGTGGTGTAAGTTAAACTTTATAGGAGACAAGTTTACCTTTATAGATACTTCAAATCATTTCTTGGATTTATGTTTAATGAGTATGTGTCATTATCACGTTATTGCCAATTCATCCTTTAGCTGGTGGGGGTCTTGGTTATCTACCAGCAAAAAAACAATTGCTCCCACACAATGGTTTGATAACCATTATAAGTATTGGGATATTATAGACATTTACTGCCCTAATTGGAAGATATTATGAGTATATCACTTATCTGTGCTTGTAAAAATAGAATAGCACCACTAAAAGTATCATTAGCTTCTTGGTTATGTTTTCCTGAAATCAAGGAAATCATAATTGTAAACTGGAGTTCTGATAATGATAAAGAATTAAATGAACTTATTAAACTTAGTGGTCATATTAAGATTATTAATGTATTTGATGAGAAGTATTTTAATATACCACAACCATTAAATCTTGCTGCCAGTGTGGCAACTCAAGAATACATATTAAAAATGGACTCAGATTATATTCTTAATCCATATTTTAACTTCTTTGACACCTACCCAATAGATGACAATACATTTATTTGCGGTCAACCTGATGTAAAAAATTACGAAACTCTTCATCCTATTACTGGAAGCCCTGTAATTGATATTACTAAGCTTTCTTTATATGAAGCTAAAGAATATATTAATTCAATTAGTTCCTACTTCAAATATCTACGAGGTCTTCTTTTCGTTAAAAGAGACAACTTTATTAAAGTTGGAGGGTATAATGAAAATCTAGGAAGATACTATGCATTTGAAGATGATGAATTATCAATGCGCCTAGAGCTTTTGGGGTTAACGAAAGTTAATATAAAATATGATCACTCTATGATTCATATTCCTCATCAAGATATTAAAAGAATTGAAAACTTTGAGGGATATGATACAGAAGACCAGAAAAAATATCTAGAGACTGTTAATACTAACGAAGAAAAGTGGGATTTAGAATACTTTTTTGCACAGGAGCATATTCAAAATAATAAAAAAGAATATGAATTTCCTACTGAATATTACTCTCAGCCTAAGTATTCTTGGAATATTACTAAAGTTGAAGATCAGATTTACTATGCAAAAAAACAAAATATAAGTAAACTGTCTGGGTTTCCAAAAGTAACTTGCATATCTTTATCTGAAAGTAAAACAAGAAGAGATAATATAATTGCACAGTTCAAACAATATGATAGTAGTATTTCAGTAGACTTTCTAATATCTGAAAGATTTGATGAAACTCAATATTCTGTATCTGGAGAATATGTAGATACATTGAATTCTGGAACCAAAGGATGTGCTATTTCACATATTCAAGCACTTAAGAAATTTGTAGAATCTGATGAAGAGTACATGTTCGTATGTGAGGATGACTTATCATTAAAGACAGTACAGTATTGGGATTTTGACTGGAAAACAATTGTAGAATCATTACCTAACGACTGGGATTGCATTCAACTTTTGACAATTAGAGACACGTTTAACGATTTTAATTTAAGAATGCGAGAGTGGAATGACTGGGGGGCTACTGCATATCTTATCAAAAAAGAGTATGCTAAAACTATTGTTAACGAATATACTAGGGGGCAAGAATACATTCTAGAGCTACCTATAGCAGGACTAATGCCTCTTGTAGAAAATCTTCTTTTCTTATTAGGTAAAGTCTATACTATTCCATTATTTGTTGAAGAAGTTAACTACGAATCTACATTTGTTGATAGAGATCACGATGTACAAAATGGATCTAAAAATAATCATGTTAGTGCTCATGATATTGTACTAAATTACTGGAAAAATAAAGCAAGAAAAAAACCTCTCAGTTTTTCTGTTAAGACTGTGAAAAAAGAACCAGCTAAAAAAACAGAACTAGAAGAACTTTTAACAACGTATTGCTCAGATGTAGAAAATGCAACCTATAATTTTAATCTAGGATTGTATTATCAGAAAGAAAATCAGAATGCAGCAGCATTCTCATTCTTCTTAAGAACTGCAGAAAGATCTAATTTTGATCTGTTAACATATCAATCTTTGATTCTTGGATCTAACGTTTATGATTCCCAAGGAACCAGAGATGGAACTGCTAAAGCTATCTTACAACAAGCAATGTGTTTACTTCCTGAAAGACCAGAAGCAAGATTCTTACTCAGTCAGTTTTCGGAAAAGCGTCAATGGTGGCAAGATTCATATATCTATGCCAAAGAAGCATTAGAGAAATGCAACTTTGATGTTTCACCTCTTGATGTTAATGTTGGATATCCTGGTAGAGATGGACTACACTTTCAGCAAGCACTCGCAGCCTGGTGGTGGGGAAAAATTGAAGAATCATCAAAAATATTCAATTACATCTTAACATCATATCCAAATAGCATATATACCGAAAAGGTATTACATAACCTAAAATATATCAACAATTCTATTAATTAAATTATGTCTACACCATTTAAAGTCTATTCTACTCCTAGCTGCCCATATTGCAAAAAGATTAAAACAGTTTTTCTGATGACAGGTCAGCCATTTATTGAGTATTATGTGGGAACTCATATTACAAAACAAGAGTTCTTTGCTCAATTTGGAGAAAATGCATCCGTCCCACAAATTACATACGGAGACAAATATATCGGAGGTTGTTCAGATACTATTGTCTTTCTTAAAGAAAATAATATGATAAATGGAAAAACCAACTAAAAACGAAAGCACAAATAGAGCATTAGATCTATTCATTGCTGGTGGTATAAAAAAAGAAGAACCCAAAACTGTGGAAATTAAGATAGATAAAACTATCAAAATATTTAAAAAGAAGATACGAATTCATCTTAATTTCTTCTATAACATCGAATGAGTTACCAAACCAAAATTGGGTGGCTAGATATTGTCGATAAATAAAAATATGAATTGCTTATTCTAATCTAACTATGACTACAAAAACTAAATCAACTAGAGCAGTGACTCTATCAACCAAAACTCCCGTATCTCAAGATAATCTGACTACTCCTAAAAAAACTGTTGCTAAAAAGTCCCCTAGAGCTACCAATACGATTCAAACTTTACCAGCAAATCCATTTTGCTTTGAAATTTTAACATTGGCTAATAATCAGAGAACTAATGCCAAAAAAGTTGAGATTCTTAAGAAATATGAACATCCGTCTATCAAAAGCGTCCTGATCTGGAATTTTGATGATAGTGTGGTGAGCGCCCTCCCCTACGGGGATGTCCCGTATGGGGGTCTAGACAAACATAGCAACCAAACTGGCACACTCTCTGGACAGATCCAGGATAAGGTTGCTAAGATGGAGGAAATCAGCTCAGGTTCGTTGGGGGTAGCATCAGAAACACTGCAAGATCGTACTTCTCTTCGCAGAGAGTATAAAAAACTTTACAATTTTGTAAAGGGTGGCAATGATGCATTACCTTCTACTAGAAAGGAAATGATGTTCATTCAATTACTAGAAGGTCTTCACCCTCTTGAAGCTGAGATTTTGATTCTAACCAAAGATAAAAAGCTACAAACCAAATACAAATTGACTCAAGAAATTGTAAGTCAAGCTTATCCTGATATACAATGGGGAAATAGGAGCTAAACTATGAGCAAACAGAAAACTCAATCAAAAGACACATCCATGCCAAATACTCAGACAGAAGATCCCGCTAAAAAGTGGACTAAATCTGAAATTGAAACTTCAAAAAAAGTTCATGGGTGTGAATTGATAAAAGAAAATTGTAATGAAGTTGAGTTAAAAAACAAGCGTCTTCCCAATGATACCTATATTATTACTTATGAAGTTGATGGTACTATCTATAAAGATCTTGTCCGAGGCAGGCGAGTAAAAATCTTTGATATGTATTGGGATAAACTTGGTAATTGCATCAAAGATATTGACTGGGGATATGGTACAATTAACCCCAGGATTTGGGAAGATATGAAAGACCCCCCTAGTAAGAAAAAGTAAATGGGAACACATTTGTTATTGAGTTTGTATGAATGTCCATATGAGCTTCTTGATGATCTTTATTTTATTGTAAATTTAATCAAAAATGCTGCGTTAGAGTGCAATGCTACGATTATTGACGTAGCTTATAACAAATTTGAACCTCATGGGGTGACTGCTATCTGTCTTTTGGCAGAAAGTCATATTAGTATTCATACTTGGCCCGAAGCCTATAAGGCTGCATGTGACATTTATACATGCGGAGACGCTGATCCAACCTTAGGTTCTGATTATATTATCAAGAATCTAAATCCAGGATCTCATTCAGTGACCCAAATCTTAAGATAATTGTGTATCACTACAAACTATTTTGTAACAATAGCTACAAAATATAATAAATAATAATAGTATGGTGACATACTCACGTTCATCACAAATAGTGACGGAAGTAGGATGTTATTGACAGATAACAAACGAAGGAACGCTTTTTAACTCTCAGTTATTAAGGAGATTTCTCATGTCTAATAAAATATATAGAGGGGTTCCATATACTACCCTCTCAGATTTTAATGTATCAACTGATTCATCTAAAGTATACCGTGGTGTTAAGTACATTAACACTCATAAGAGAACCGATCCCAAAGTAGTAAATGAATATTACCGTGGTGTTCGCTTTCAAAAAGTTATAGGAGGTTGAATCATGAACAAAAATTTCGTCACCTTCCTTAAAAATAAGGAAGCTAAAAGAAAAAATCTGAAAAATGCACAATTACTTATTGCCAAATTGCCTCAAGTGGCATGATTAATTATATCTATCACGAAAAAGATCCAGATGAAAGACCCCCCTCATGCTATCAGCTAAAATATAGAGGGTGTATTTACTGGGCTTGTTATGAGATAGAGATATCAGATTGGCTTAACAAGTTACTAAATACTCCAGACAACCTGGACCATTGACACCTTCCCTCTTACCTGCTATGCTAAGGGGGAATTTTTTTACCGAACTACGGATAGTATGGATACCGAAAAAATAAAAATTCTAATCAGAACTATAGAACTTTCTCTTGATAAAATCAAAGAAGAATTATACAAAGATAACCAATCAACTAAGAAAATAAAAAAAGAAAAATCCCAGAAAAGATACGATGAATGTAAAAAATCTGTATCTGAAAATTTAGATAAAATGGAAAAATTAAACTATTCTGATAATACGGATGATGACATATATGATTTGATAACTACTGGGAAATACAGTATGCCAGATGATTTTGAAGGATTATGGAAAAGACAAAAAAACTACTCAAACTACTAAAACGTCTAATTAAACAAGAACATTTGTTTGATGATCAAAAATTAAGAGAATATAAGAGTCAAATAAAAACGTTAGAAAAACAGATAGCAAAATACAATAAAGAACAATCAAAAGGATTTGGAAATTAGTATGAAACCAGTATCGGCAAAAGACTTACTAGAATTAGATGGAAGGATGAGAGTAGAAATACTTCAATGTTATTCTATTCCTGAACAAGTCGTATATCAAGCAGGAAGAGGAGACTACTCTGAGATCCCTGCTCATGAGATTAAAGTCCCATCACCCAGCAAGTGTGGAGAGTGGATCGTAAATAGGCTGTTATCCAACGAGAGAGGCCACTGGGGACCACTAGAACACCCCTCAATTACATTTTCGGTGGCTGGATACGTTCATAACGTAATGGTCCAGGCCAGGACGCACAGGATTGGAATGAGCTTTGATGTTCAATCTCAACGATATACTAGTGAAAGAATCTTAAAGCTAGCTCGCGGTGAGATGGATCCTGAGGATGTATTTTATGTTCGTCCACCTGGACTTTATACTAATAGAGAAGGTAAAAAGTATGAGTGGACAGAAAAAAATTACCGTGATGAATTAGATTTCGCAGTTCATATAGCCAAGAGATATAAAGAAAAAGATGATCTTGGAGTATCTGAGGAACACAATAGAGACTATTTAATACAGGGAATTCGACAAAACTTTGTGTTCTCAGCTAATTTAAGGTCTATACTTCACTTTTTAGATCTTCGTTCTAAATTAGATGCTCAGTTAGAAATTCAGGCACTATGTGAACAAATATCTCCACTTCTTAAAACTTGGGCACCTAATGTTTGGGCATATTATGAAGAAAAAAGATTACATCGTGCAAGACTCGCTCCCTGATAGATTCCGTTGTATGTTGGTGTGGGGATATTTTAGTCAATCACCATTCCCGATAGGATGTATTTGTGGATATTGAATCATAGATTTAGCGAATAAAAGGTCCTCTAAATAACTTCAGTTCGTTATAAAATTATGGCTATATATCCCATAGTGAATAAAACAACGGGAGAAAAAAAAGTTATCGAAATGAGTGTGAATGAAATCACACAATGGTATAAAGATAACCCCGAATGGTCAAGAGACTGGTCCGAAGGTTGTGCATCAATTGGTGAAGTTGGGGAATGGAAAAATAAATTAATTTCTAAACATCCCTCATGGAATCAAGTTTTAGATAAAGCTGGTAAAATGCCAGGTTCAACAGTTAAAAAAATATAGTATGACAAGAAGAAAAAAGACCACCGAAAGTTTATCATCACAGAGATTAAAAAGAAGGAAACCAATTAATTCTGATATTTTAGTTAATATAGAACCAATAACTGAAAATCAAAGATTAATGTTTGACTCATATCATAGAGGTCAAAATATTGTTTCTTACGGATCTGCTGGAACTGGGAAAACATTTATTACATTATACAATGCCTTAAAAGATGTACTAAGTGATAAAACTCCTTATGAAAAAATATACATTGTTCGATCTTTAGTTCCTACTAGAGAAATTGGATTTCTTCCAGGTACTCATGAAGACAAGTCCGCTCTATATGAGATTCCATACAAAAATATGGTAAAATATATGTTTGAGCTTCCCAACGAGTCAGACTTTGAAATGCTCTACGGGAATCTCAAAGGCCAGGAAACAGTTAAATTCTGGAGCACTTCCTTCATTAGGGGAACAACATTAGACAATTGTGTTATTATTGTTGATGAGTTTTCAAATTTAAATTTCCATGAACTAGATTCAATCATCACCCGTGTTGGTGAAAATTGTAAGATCATGTTCTGTGGTGACGCCACTCAAAGTGATTTAATTAAAACCAATGAAAGAAATGGAATCGTAGACTTTATGGAAATCTTAAGAGCTATGCCTTCCTTCGACATTATTGAATTTGGTATTGAAGACATTGTTCGTTCTTCACTAATTAAGGAATACTTAATAGCAAAATACACACTGAATAAATGACATTTGTACATCTAGATAAAAAATTACCAACTATAAAAAGAAGAACTATTGATGGAGTACGATACTATACAGTAAAGGAAAAAGAAGAAACTAAGATAATGGTTTCTATTACTTCTGTAATTAGTCATTACAACAAAGAAATTTTCTCTGAGTGGAGAAAACGAGTTGGAAATGAAGAAGCAGAAAGAGTGATTAAAGCATCCACTACTAGAGGTACTGGAATGCATACACTCATAGAACATCATCTATTAAATCAATTACCCCCAATAGATGATGTTCCAGAAATCTCAGCGGAACTATTTGAGCTATGTAAAGAACACCTAGACAAAATCAATAACATTCATACACTAGAAGGTTCTGTGTATAGTGATATTTTAAGTGTTGCTGGTACTACCGATTGTATTGCTGAATATGAAGGAGAGCTTTCCGTTATTGACTTCAAATCTTCTGCTAAAATAAAACCTATAAAGTGGGTAGAAGGATATTTTGTTCAGGCCATGTTTTATGGTATGGCATATTATGAAATGACAGGAATTCCTATAAAAAAACTTGTAATTATTATGTCATGCGAAGATGGAACTACAAAAGTATATCAAGAATACAATTTAGATAAGTACATGAAACTTGTACTTCAATATGTTAAAAAATTCCTGAAAGACAAACTTGCCTAATTATTATGACACTATTAAAAAATATCATCAAAAATCCAGTTATGGATATCAACCAAGAACTAGAAGAAACTATTGAAAATAAGTTTTTAACCCCAACCAAATTTGCATTAAAAATTGAAGAGATAGTTGAAACCGAAAAAGTAAACTATATTGATGCTATTGTTATGTTTTGCGAAATGCATAACTTAGAAGTCGATTCAATTTCTAAATTAATCCCTAAACCACTCAAAGAAAAGCTGAAATGTAATGCCATTGAATTAAACTTTATTAAGAAAACCACAAAGGGTCGCTTGCCCATTTGACAAGACCTCTGACCTATGCTAGACTATGTGACCAGTGAAGCCATTTGACGTATATTGTAATTATTTAAGTATTAAGAGACACTTCTCAGAAGAGAGTTATGACTACATAAAATATAGAGGAAAAACAAGAGCATCGTTAGAATCATATCACAAAAGAAAAGACAGATACTGGTTTGAAAAGTTAGGAAGACAAAAAACAGATACAGAGATATTTGATTTCTTTTTATCCAATTTTATTCATACAGATAATCCAAAAAAACTGTGGATAAGAAACATTATAAAAGACGGGGAAGAAATCTATCTCAACTGGAAAAAACTCAATGAAAGTCTAAGTTATAGATTCAAAGAGACAATGACTTCTCTACTTGAAAAATATACATTAACTGAACTATTTGACTTTACCGAAGGGCATTCTATTATTCTAAAGCAGTATCTAGCAAATAGAATAGATATTGAAATACTAGTGATTCTTGACCAACTCTATACCTTTACTAGACTATATGATAAGAAGCTAAATGATCCAATATGGGATTCAATAAGCCTCAAGATTAAGAAGTATTCTCCCTTTTTGCAAATAAATACAGTAAAATACAAACACATTATTAGGAGCATTACCCATGAGTAGTTTTTTCGATTCTGAGATTGTACAAGAAGAAATGCATGAAATCGCAGAAATGCAAAGAGAAGTTTGTCTTGAACTTCCATACTTCAATTTTATGAGAAAAACTGAAAAGGAAAAGCACATTAACAAAATTCTTGAGTTAATTGAAAAACAAAGAGTTCTTTTCACACGATTCTCTTTAACAGATGACTCAGATGCTAAAGCACTAAGGGAAACTTTTATTAATACTATGTCTATGATGGGGTATGGTGAGTCTTCTGACATTCAAACTGTCTTATTAAATATGAAAGAAGCCATGCTCAAGTATAAGGCTGAAGTTCTCGGGCTTGATATCCCTTCACCTTGAGTGATAAAGATATTACTATTCAAACATACAAACATACAAACATCTAATGAATTTCAAAGATCTAAAAAAACATTCTAAGTTAGGTACTTTAACTGAAAAGTTAGTAAAAGATGCAGAATCTAAAGTCTCATATGAAGACGAACGTTTCTGGAAATTAAATGTCGATAAGGCAGGTAATGGCTACGCTGTTATTCGCTTCTTACCTCCTGTAGGTGATGAAGAAAAGAATATGGTAGAGCTTCATTCTCATAACTTTAAGGGACCAAACGGGTGGTTTATTAAGAACTGTCCAACTACTAAGAATATTGGTAAACCTTGTCCTGTTTGCGAAGCAAACAAAGAGCTATGGGCAAGTAATGATGAAAAGCTAAAGAAGATTGCGAGCAGTAGAAAGCGAAAGCTGAGCTATATCAGCAACATCTTAATCATTAAAGATCCTTCTAATCCTGAAAACGAAGGAACTGTGAGACTATTCAAATATGGTAAAAAGATTTACGATAAAATTATCGCTGCTGCAAAGCCGGTATTTGAAGACGATCCTACAATTAACGCGTTCGATATGTGGCTTGGCGCCGACTTCCGCTTAAAAGCACAAACTGACGGTAGCTACAGAAGCTACGATTCTAGTGAATTCTCTGCTCCCAATCCAATCTCAGAAGATGATTCTGAAATTGAAAAAATCTGGAATCAGGTTTATCCACTACTTCCTCTTGTCTCTGAAGACCAATTTGAATCTTATTCTGATCTTAAGAAGAGATTCGATCAAGTTACTGGCACAAAGTCTACATCATCCTTTAATATGGATGAAGAAGACGATCAAAGATCTGTCAGTTCATCTTCTGTTGTTGAAAATGACGATGACGAAGAAGATGATGACGAAACTCTAAGTTTCTTTAAACAGCTATCCGAAGCCTAACTTAATAGATCTTGCTCCCAGAAATGGGGGCATTTTTTATGTAATCAATTTAGTCCCGTAAGGAATCTGAGGTGATGTGTTATCTACACGGATAATATCATCACCATTTTCATCTTGAATTAACTGAGAGGATTCCTTATAAGTCATCAACTGTCTAGCATCATTTAGGAATTGTTGAAGATAAATTGGATTTAATACGGAAATATTTCTTTTTCTATTATTCAACTCTATCTCATACTCATAGTTACTGATGGGTAATGTTATGTTATACTTAGTCTCATACAGATTATTCACATTATCAAAATAAGTAATATAAGAAGCTCTATTAGAGTTGATGCTGTCAGAGTCAACTAAGAAAGTAATATCTAGATTTTCCTCATCAGTATTATCAACTTCAATTTCTATTGTTATATTTTTGAAAAATCCATCAGTTGCAATGTACCGGAAGGTATCCTTGATCCTAGAGAGATTATTGACATATGATAAATTGACGAGTTTTCCTAAATCCAAAGTATATGTCCATACATTTAGATTTTCATCAATAACGAAAGAACCATAATCCTCAGTTTTTTCTATTGTACTTAAATCATGTAGAAAGAGATTTGCAAAGACTGTATTTTCTATTGAATTGACTGTTATATCAAGTTCAGAATCTGTTAACTCACTTGCCAGATAAGGATAAGGTAGTTGAATAATGTTGTTTACAAATCTACCAGAATTTAGTAGAATATTATTATCTGAATCTTTTACTTCTACTGTTATAAAATGATGAGGCTCATATAGTTCATCTCCATACTTAGAATACACATAGTTGTATAGATCTCCATCTGAGATGGGCCACTCGTCTCTTACATTAATAATTTCAGCAGAAATTAAAACAACCCAATCATAATTAGGTGACCTGTAAAGCTCATCTGCCACATTATCAGGTCTAGCTCCATCAGGAATTACATACTTATTGAACAACCGAGTTTCCCCTTTAAGCTCATCTCTGATCTTAATCCTTCTGAATATATTTTTGGTTCTTATATAGTCAGTAGATCTTTCCTTGCTTTTTAGGAATGATGGATATTGTATGTCTAGAAGTTCTCTAAAATATGTCATCAGAACCCAGTTCCCTGTTGATTGTCGTAGTCTTCTTTGTAAATAGGAGTTAATTCAGCAAATGTCAAAGATAGTAAAACATTAACTGGTGTTCCATCAGCATATGTTGCATACATCCCATTTGCACAATAATCTACCGATAGATCAGCTAAAGCACACACTTTGAATTTATTTAAGAATGGGTGATCTCGGTTCCCTGTCTTATAAACTATTTCAAAAACATTAGGTGCATTGATAAACAGTCCAGCCCCTCCAGTAGCACCTCGTCTCTCAGGAGTCATTGATCTTTTAAGGTTGAATATTATATCTTTAATCATTGCTCCTTCTGTTTGCTTCCTAGGTGTCATCATAAAATTAAATGTAACTGGTTGTCTAAGTTTGACCCCTTTGAAAAGAAGTTCTAGATTTCCATTAAAAACAATTCCTCTACCTCTAGATAGAATATCATTCGCTGACGATGCATTACCCAGTTCTGTTGCCTTTGCTACAGCCGTAGCAATTAATGCACTTGTAGCATTCTGTCCTACTGTGCTATTTAATGTACTTAATGAATCATTAACTAATGCTTTTGTATTTTCAACAATATTCTCAGGATCTCCAGCTAGTCCTAATACAGCCCGCTCAACTGGCCCCATAGTATTTTCACCCCAATCAACTGAATTAGAGATTCTTGGAAGAGACTCTGGAATAGGAAGTTGTATAACATACTCTAGAGACCCCGCCGCCGCCCCACCAGAAGAAACCGAAAAAGCATTAGAGGCCCCCGATCCAGAGAATAAGTCTCCAGGACTATACTTATAACTTCGTATTTCTAAGAAGTCATCCGTTATATTAATTTTGTCTTCGGGATATCTAAATCTTCCAGGCATTTTTTATAACTATTTATCTATTTATTTTAAAACTACTATATGGTATTTTTCTCATTTCATCTAGTTCATATGGATAAACAACATGAAGAGATCCTATAATTTCTTCCCAAGTGTATTGTCGATGCTCCGGCCAGTGGAAATTCATTGCCTTAAACCCCCAAGAATATACACTAGTTACTACAACCAGGGGAAATTCATCATATCTCAAGTTTGGGGTCTTTGCTTGATACACGAAAGTATATAGTCTTTCAACTTCTGGAACCAGTTCAGTTACAGTAAGAATCTCTAAGATACCTTGCATTAAATCGTCAGGTTGTTCTTTACCCGTTAATTTCAACATAAAGTTAGAAATTCTACTAACAGATTTTTTGGGATTTGACTTTTTTCTGGATGTAGAAATCCCTCGTTGTTTTAACGTCTTTCTTGGCATTACTTAATTCCTAAATCATCTTCTGTCATTATCTTAAATTCAAGACCATTATCTAGACAGAATTCTCTAGCGGCTTCCCATTTACTTTGATTTTTGATATACGTCAATTGCTCATAAAGATAAGATTTTGTTTTCCTTTTAGGAACTTTTGGTTCAACTGTTTGTTTTTTAGGTTTGATTTCAATTAATAGCTTTTTGATTGATCCATTTTTCTGTTTAATTTTAACAAACATATCTGGATAATATCTTCTCACTTTTTTTGTAGTTGGATCATAATACCTTATCGGAATCTCTTCTGATGCATATCCTATTACATTTTCATTAAGATCACAATAAATTAAAAACTTCCGTTCCCAGAGGCTTCTATAGATAATATTGTTTGGATTTCCCATATATTTTTTGGGATTCTTTGGTTTGAATTTACCTTTATAAGATTTCATGAAAAATATACCTAAATACTTATAATAAAATAAGTCATATAGGTATTTAGGATTGGCTGTAAGACAAGGTAGAATTAGTGATTTCAAACCGTTATTAACTAATTTAGCACAAACATCTCATTATGAGTTTCAATTTGGTGGTCTTCCAGCACCATTAAGAAGCTATCTGAAAAGAAAAAATATAGATTACTCATTTGTAACAAATGAAGTGGGGCTACTATGCAACGCCGCAAGTATTCCTGGATATGACTATACAACATTTGAAGCTAGAGGAAACTTTACTGGTATTGTAGAGAAATTTGCCCACATCAGAAATCAAAGAGATACCTATTTAACGTTCTATGTGGACAAAAGCTATAAGACTCTTATTTTCTTTAATGGTTGGATGGACTTTATTTCCAGTGGCTCATATGATCCCGGAAACATGCGGTTCCAAAATGAAAAAGGGTATCACACCAGAATGCGATACCCAGAAGAATATAAATGTAATTCCTCAAGAATTATTAAATTTGATAGAGACTACAAAGTAGAATTAGAAATTAATTTTGTAGACATGTTTCCTACTTTTATTATGGAACCTCAACTTAGTT
>Ga0209536_100003204_pt1 | contig 26352 bp, 27 predicted proteins | sample DeeMarSeWOR28_12_FD_187461 | JGI IMG/M metagenome (GOLD analysis project Ga0209536, IMG submission 187461) | Marine sediment microbial communities from White Oak River estuary, North Carolina - WOR-2-8_12 (SPAdes) (version 2) | ecosystem: Environmental > Aquatic > Marine > Intertidal zone >...
GCAACAATATATGCGCAACCTTCGACAACGGCAGCATATCCGCTCAGATACAATCCCGGCCAGCCCCGGGGGCCTGATTGCCACGAAGCTGCTGGATCACGCTGCCTGTTTGAGCAGATATCGAAATTTTGGGGGCGTTTAGAAAGCGTGGTATCATATGTTGCCACCCGCAGGGCAATGCCCCCGGGCGGGCTGCTTGCAAATTATAAACACCCCGAGCCCTCAATTATTTTTCCCGGATCACAGGAGGAAAAATGCAAAAAAGATTGCCCGTCATGTTCACCCTCGCATCATTTATACTGTTTCTGGCGCTTTTACCGGCCTGCACCAAAAAAGTTGCGCAACCCGCCCAGCCTACCCCGGCTGTCTCTTCATCGGAAGCTGAGGCCGCCGCGGCTGAAAAAGCCCGGCTGGAGGAAGAGGAGCGTCTGCGGCGCGAGACCGAAGAGGCCGAATTGCGTGCAGGTAAAATTAAATTTATGTATGAGGATGTATATTTTCAGAAAGGCAGTTATAAACTTGATGCTGAAGCCAAAAGAGTCTTAATACGCAAAGCCCAGTGGTTGAGAGACCACCCCGCGGTTAAGATCATTATTGAAGGCCACACCAATAACCGTGGAACCAAAGAATATAACTTTGCTTTGGGTGATCGACGCGCCGGAGAAGTAAAATCTTTTCTGATTAACGAGGGCATAGCGCGGGAGCGATTGATTGCCGTGAGCTATGGCAATGAGAAGCAAATTGATTCGGGGCAAACCGAAGAGGCCCGGGCAAAAAATAGACGGGTCCATTTTGACTTTGAATAGTTGAAAAGAGAACTCCACATTGCCGTCCGGGAACTTGTTCAACATGCGCTGCTGTCCGGGGACCTGATCATGGCGTTTGTGGGCTCAACCCGCTCCGCCGATGCCATCCGCGCGCACCAAAAAATCCAGAACGCACGGCCTGATAGCTATCAGGCCGAAGTTCCGGTATCTCGCCGAATTGAAACCGACCACCTCATCTTAACCGTCAGCGGTCGCATCGACGGCATATTTACACTACCTGATCGGGTCATCATCGAGGAGATTAAGACAACCAGCCGCAGCCTGGACGACTGTGCCCAGAATCAGAACCCGCTGCACTGGGGCCAGGCAAAAACCTATGCCTATATGTATGCGGCTGGTCACGACTGGAATGAAATCGATGTTCAGCTGACCTATTACCAGATCGGTAAAGGCGATTTATGCGAATGCAGAGAGCACTTTGCCATTTCAGCGCTGGAATCTTTTTTTAATGACCTGGTCGCCCGTTATCTTCAGTGGGCCGAAACCATAGCCGATTGGTGCCAACTTCGCGACAATTCCATTCATAAGCTGCAGTTTCCTTTTGATTCATACCGTCCGGGGCAACGTGCAATGGCGGTGGAAGTTTACCGGACGATCAAAAACAACGGCCAGCTTCTCATCCAGGCAGCTACCGGCATCGGGAAGACAATTGCAACGGTTTTTCCGTCGGTCAAAGCCATCGGCGAAGGGCTCAGTAAAAAGATTTTTTATTTAACGGCCAGGACCACCGGTCGGGCCGTGGCGGAAAAAGCGTTGGATGAGTTGCGCGCCGGGGGACTTAAAATAAAGTCCATCACGCTTACCGCCAAGGAAAAGATTTGTTTCAGCCCGGATAGCGCCTGTCATCCGGATGAATGTAAATTTGCCAGGGGCCACTATGACCGTCTGAATGAAGCGCTTGCATATATTTTCAGCCGGGACGCATTTACCAGGGATTGCATCGAACAAACCGCCGAACATTTCCAGGTATGTCCCTTTGAATTCTCGCTCGATCTTTCCTTGTGGGCCGATGTCATTATCTGTGATTATAATTACGCCTTTGATCCGCGGGTTTTTTTGCGCCGTTTTTTTCAGGACGAAAACGGCGAATATACTTTTTTGATTGATGAAGCCCACAATCTTGTGGATCGATCCCGCGAGATGTTTTCCGCCGAGATCCACAAACAGCCGGTGCTGGATGTCAGAAGGGCCGTCAAGGATTCGCTGCCGCATATCTACAAATGCCTCGGCAAAATAAATGCCTGGCTGGTCAAGGCCAGAAAAACATGCGAAGAATACGGCCCCTCGCTTGCACAGGACGAACCTCCGGCGGATTTATATCCTCACCTGCGGCACTTTTTGCAGATAACCGAAAACTGGCTCGTGCAAAATATCAAGACCTCCTTTCGCGAACCGCTGCTGGAATTATTTTTTGCGATCTCCGGGTTTATGAGAGTTTCCGAACAATATGACCACAGCTATACGACCTGCTATGAAAAAACCGGCAAGGCGCTCAAACTCAAACTGTTTTGTATTGATCCTTCCGGACATTTAAAAAACACGCTGAATCGATGCCGGGCCGCAATTTTCTTTTCCGCCACCATGACGCCCATGAGATATTTCAAAGCAATTCTCGGCTGTGACGCGCATGCCGGGCAGATGATCCTGCCTTCTCCTTTTCCGCCGGAAAATCTTTGCCTGTTTATATCAGATCGAATTTCCACCCTTTACCGGCACCGGACGCGCACGAGACCGGAGGTGGCCCGGGCCATGCTCACCTTGGTCAGCCAGGCCAAAGGCAACTATTTACTGTTTTTCCCGTCCTACGAATACATGATGATGGTCTATGATTGGTTTCACGCTCAAAGCCCCGAGATCGAAACGGTCCTCCAGACCCCGGCTATGCCTGAAGCCGAAAGGGACACTTTTCTCAAGCGCTTTGAGCTGAAAAACAGCCAGACCCTGGTGGGATTCGCCGTAATGGGGGGTATTTTCGGTGAAGGGATCGACCTTGTCGGAAAACGCTTATCCGGGGCGGCGATTGTCGGCGTTGGATTGCCGGCACTCTCCCTGGAAAACGATCTCATCCGCAAATATTTTGCCAGGGAGCGCAACGCCGGATTTGAATATGCATATCTTTATCCCGGGATCAACCGCGTCCTTCAGGCCGCCGGCCGGGTTATCAGGACCGGCAATGACCGCGGAACCGTGCTCTTGATCGACCAGCGATATGCAACCTTTCGCTACAAATCCCTGCTTCCGGAGCACTGGCAACCGGTCAGGGTCCAGGACGAGAACCAGCTCGTCGAGAGTCTGCGGCGCTTTTGGGACCAGTAAGGGACAGCGAGACCGGCATCCCCGCCGTTGGCTGCTGGTTATTTGTCGAGCGACCTAAACTGCTGCCATGGGCAAATCCTTTATCAACATCGGTTCCGGCCGACAGTTTTATTCACGGGGATTCGGCGGCGGTTGCGGCGGCTCAACCGGTGGTGGCGGCGGCGGCGGCTTTGTTCCAGGATCTACGGTAAAGCTGCGGGAGTATTCGTTGTTGTTTTCATTGGATTCTGCGACTTCATCGTCATAATCGCATTCTATTCTAAGCGTATGGGACCCCTCCGGCAGCGGGCCAATCGGTGAATCCGTGACATAACTGTAGTATCCTGCTCTCAACGAGCTATGGTCCACGTAATATCTGTGGATTCCGTCGATAAACAGACCGTAACGGAAATGGCCGGCATCGGCTTCTCCACTGTTTACGCAAGACCAGTCCACGTATATGACATCGTCAGAAGTAATGGATTCGCTCGAGGTACGTGTGCCCGTCACGTTGGAGATGACTAGGGTATTGTCCCAACTCGGCGGCTTGTATGGCCAGAGATCCGGTCGGGAGGAGGACAACAATAACATCAGTACGCCGCTATTTGATATTGGATTTCTGGGAGAGATCCTGAATGTGCGGGAATACTCGTTGTTGCTCTCATCGGATTCACTGACCTGGTCGAAGTAGTCGCAAACCACTTTAAATGTGTGTGTCCTGGTTGACAGCGGGCCAACACTCGAATCAGTGACGCTAACGTACCAATTCACATCAAGCTCATCATCCCAGTGGGCCAATCTCTCCAGGGTCCCGTCAATGAACAAAGCCAGATAAAAAGGACCTGCCGGGCTGCTGCCGGCATTTATGCATGCCCGATCTACATAGATGGTCTCGTCATCAAAGATTTCGTCCGCCGTCGTAAAGGTGTCCTCGACATTGGAAATGACGATTTCGTCATCCCAGGGCACCGGATTTGTGGGCCGGTAAGGCCTGAGATCGGCAGCGATACTTCTTAAGGGCAGAAAAATCGCCGTCAGGATGACCGTTGCCGCCAAAAAAAAATCATAAAACTTGAACCGCACCATCCCGTCCTCCATTCCCCCAACGATGGTTTACAGGACCAACATATTTTTTGGGATTTAAGGTTTTTAATTTTATTTTGGCAAAAAATAGAAAATATTAAATCATATCAATGTATTGAAGAATAAACTCTGGATCAGAGGCAACAGGAGAAGATTTCAACCGGAGTTGAATTCATTTGAATTCAGCGCAGATCATCGTTAATAACTTATGGATACCGTATCTCATAATTTGTTGTCAAACAGTATCTCAAATATTTGAGGGACCGCAAAGTTTTCAATTCCGGCGATACCCGCCCGGAGGCAATTGTCCTGCAGGCGGCAACGCCATTAGCCCGGCATCCGCCAACGGCTGCGGTTCAATATGTGAAAATTGGTCAATCAGATGTTTTCCACCGCTCTGCGGGAGAAAAAAATGACATGCCCGCATTAATTGACACATCACAAAAAGTGAAATATATTATAATTTTTAACCTTCGTAAGGATAATAGAATTTTCGGGTGGGTATGATGCGCAAATTCAGTGTACTTTTTGCTGCTCTGTTTATCTTTTATACAGAACCGCCTTTAGATGCCGGACAAGTGTATACCTGGACGGATGCCGATGGGACCCTGCATATTACCGATACCCCTCCTCCCCAAAGCGGTAAAATTGAAGATGTGATGCGATACAGGGAAAATGGTGCCTCCGAAATACTGGAAGATCAGCAACGCCGGCTGCAGGAGGAAAAAGACAAGATCAGTGAGGAAAAAAGCAAAGAAATTGAGCAGGCCAGAAGACGCGCACGGCAGGCCGACGAAGCGGCCCGGGAGGCTGTTGCCCGGGCCGAGCAGATTACCGTCGAAGCCGAAAAATATGTAAAAAGACTTAGCTCGACCCAGGAAAAAAGAAAGCAATTCCGCAAAAAAATAGAAAAAATCAAGGCCGGGGCTGAAGCAGCCCAAGAGCAAGCCCGAATCGCCGTGGAACAGGCGCAGCAGGCTGCCGAAGAACTTAAATTAGCCGAACAACAGCTCGATTCTTCTCAAAAATAATCACAGGAGCCTGTCAAATAAACCTTGATTCCTGATCACATAAGTCCCCCGATTGACACCCTCTTTGTGCTTGACATCCCTGTTTGCACCTCATATTTTGCATTGCCTGTGCAAGCAAAATTATCGAAAAATACCTGATATTCTTCGGAAACAAAATGAAACGGAGATAGGATGAACATCTATCGCAACTGGTTTCTGGCCAGCCGCCCGTGGTCATTTTCCATGACAGCCATTTCCGTGAGTGTGGGCGGAGCAATGGCCGCACTCGATGGCGGCTTTTCATGGGGGCTCTTTTTTCTCACAGCTGCTGGGGGCATTTTCATGCATGCGGCCACCAATCTGATCAATGATTACTATGACGTCAAAAGCGGCGTAGATACCGATAGCGTTTCAACGGCGCAGTATCGCCCCCATCCCCTGCTTGAGGGAAAACTGGCGCCCAGAAATGTGCTCAAAGCATCTTATCTGCTCTACGGCGCTGCTGCCCTTATTGGAATAATTCTGGCAACTATCCGGGGATGGCCGCTTTTATGGATCGGTTTGATCGGCTTGCTGGCCAGCATAACCTATACGGCACCGCCATTTAAATACAAATACAGTGCGTTAGGAGAAATGTCCGTTTTTCTGATGTGGGGGCCTCTGATGGTATTGGGCGCCTACTTTGTGCAGCGGCAGACGTTCAGCTCGAATGCCTTTTGGGCATCGCTTCCTTTTGGAATACTGGTCGCCCTGGTCCTGCTGGCCAATAATATCCGCGATGTGGAAGACGACCGCCGCAAGGGCATTATGACCCTGCCGATAATGATTGGCCAGCAAAACGGTCTGCGCCTGTATATCACTATGGTGATACTGGCCTATCTGAGCATTATCGCAATGTCGCTGGTGGGTCCGCTGCATGTCTGGTCACTGATCGTTTTATTGTCCTTGCCTTTGGCGGTGCGGCTGCTGCGGCAAATGATGCAACAGGTGCCCATAGATGCGGATGCCCGGACAGCGCAGCTTGATACGGCCTTTGGCGTATTGCTGCTGGCATCTTTGATTCTGGAAGGTTTATTGTGAGAAAACCAAGCTATCGTCCAACCCCTATAATTGTCACGGTCTGCCTGGCGGCCCTATTTTGGTATATCACATTTTATTTAACCTGGCTGACCTTCTGGATAAAAATTTCCTTTTCCGCTGCTATGCTGGCGATCCTGTCGCTTCTGCTGCAGCCGATCGACAAAAAATATCTGAAACTGGATGGCAGAACCGTTTTGATTGGAGTTGCATCGGCGGCGGCCCTGTATTTTGTCTTTTGGACCGGCAAGGCCGTATCAACGACAATTTTTTCTTTTGCGCAGCCTCAAATCGGGGGGATCTATCATAAGGGTGCGGGCACGTCGATGTGGGTCATCGCCTTATTGCTCTTCTTTATCACAGGGCCTTCGGAGGAATTATACTGGCGGGGATATTTGCAGCACAATCTGATGATTCGCTTTGGCAAATGGAAGGGCTGGCTGCTGGCTACGGTCATCTATGCCGGTGTGCACATCTGGTCTTTTAATTTTATGCTCATAGGAGCGGCCGCAGTGGCCGGTGCATTCTGGGGGTTGATGTATTTGCGGTTCAATAATCTAATTTCCGTGATTATCTCCCACTCGATCTGGAGTGCGGTCATATTTGCTGTCTTTCCAATGCATTAGTGCAACCTCGCTCAAAAATGCATCTCAGACCATCATACCATGATTCCAATCTTCCAGCATTCCCGCCTAAGCTCTTTTTTTATATGGCGCATCCATTTCCTTGATTACATCCAGCAGCGGCGATCTCAGGGTTCTCCATTTCGGTTCGATCGCCCTGCCATCGAGCCAGGTGAAATCAACCGCATCATACTTTTCCGGTATCACATGCTGCTGGCGCTCTCCGTATCTTGTCTCCGGATAATATTCGATATACAACATTCTGGACGGTTCGATATTGAATTGTATGGCAACACGGGTAGCGATGTGGCCGGTACAGCTCCTGACAGACATGCGACTTTGCGCGACATCCGATGCAATAACAATCATGGGTCTCAGATGGGCCAAACCTTTGGTGTCGTTTTTTTTCACATCAAAGATTCGAAGCCAACATTCGCCGCTCGCCAACCGAAGTCTTCCACCCCAGCCTTCCCATGAAAAAATATCGTCGTAAATAAGCATTGATTTGATTGAGGGGTGTTTATTATTTACATATGCTCCGCACGGGGTATCCCCCGGGCGGGCTGCCAGAGATGCTGAAGGGCAGGCACTTATCGCGGTGCGGGCGTTGGAAAAAACACCCCGACGCCTCATTTAATTGATACTTCAGGGCCCGATCTCCGGACGCTTTGAGCTTGCAATAACCCCCCAAATGCATTAACCTCGATTGAATTTAAAAAATGATCCGATTCACCCGGGTCGGCGAAAAAGGAATATATACCAGATGTATACAGGAAACAACACCAATATGATCACCCGCCTTGAATGGGAGGGAAAGGAGATCATCCTTTTGGGAACGGCACACGTCTCCAGGGAAAGTGTCCGGCTGGTGCGGGAGGTCATAGAGAAGGAGGGGCCCGATACGGTCTGTGTTGAACTTTGTCCCTCCAGGTATCAGGCTATCATGCAGAAGGACCGGTGGCAGGAAACAGATATCGTGAAAGTCATCAAGGAGAAAAAATCCTTTCTGCTGCTGTCGAATCTTCTGTTGGCCTCTTTTCAAAAACGCATCGCCCGCAAGCTCGATATTACTCCCGGCCAGGAAATGATCTCGGCCATTGAAACCGCAGAGTCTGTCGGAGCCGATATTCATATGGCCGACCGCGACATCCGCACGACCCTTTCACGCACCTGGCGAGCAATGGGAATCTGGAACAAAACAAAGCTTTTGTTCCAGCTGATTATGTCACTGGGCGAGGTTGACGAAATCAAGGAAGAAGATATCGAAAAAATGAAACAGGAAGATGTGCTTCAGACGCTTCTGGCCGAGGTAGGAAAGTCGCTTCCGATTCTGAAAGTTATCTTGATTGATGAGCGGGATCAATATCTGGCAAAAAAAATCCGGACCGCGCCCGGCAAAAAAATTGTGGCCGTGGCCGGTGCCGGCCATATCCCCGGAATCAAAAGATATTGGGAATCCGACATCGATCTCAAATCCCTTGAGCAATTGCCCCCCAAAGGCAAGGTCGGCGGTATTCTGAAATGGCTTATACCCGCAGTCATCGTTGTCCTTTTTATTGCAGGCTTTTTTTATGGCGGCAGAGAAGCCGGAAAAGACATGCTCGCATGGTGGATATTGGCAAACGGAATTCTGGCCGGTATGGGCGCCATTATCGCCCTGGCACACCCGGCAACAATTGCTTCGGCCGTGCTTGCGGCTCCGCTGACATCCTTAAATCCCATGATTGCCGCCGGCTGGGTATCAGGATTGGTTGAAGCCTTTTCCAGGAAACCCAAGGTTAAAGACCTGGAAAAACTGCCCGAGGATATCCTGTCGATCAAGGGCTTCTGGAAAAACAAGGTAACCCGAATCCTGCTGGTGGTCGTATTCACCAACATCGGCAGTTCGATCGGAACCTTTGTGGCCTTTCCGGTTATCGTAAAGGTGTTGCTGACTGCGGCCTGATAAATGGGCGCTAAAATTCAAAATCTTGCAAATTTAAGCCCGACCCTGATCGAGTGAAACTCGATTGTGTCCGCAATGATGAATAATGAATTCCGAAGGCCGGAACATCAAAATTTATGCGCCCGCCAATGGGAGCATTTTCAAAAAGATTCTCGGCAGCGCAGGCATTTTTCTGCTGATGATCGGATGCGGCGGTGATACTGCTGTCAGACCCGATGAAACCTACAGCAAACCTCTGGCTCCAATGGGTTATACAATCCAGGTCGGAGCATTTGCCAATATCAACAACGCTGTCCGGCTGACTGAGAAACTTCAAAACCGCGGCCTGAACGCCTATCATTTTTTGCACCAATCCGGCCTTTACAAAGTCCGTTTCGGCAATTACCAAACCAAAGCATCTGCACTCAGCCGGGCGCATGAACTCCAGAAAAACGGGATCATCGACACTTTTTATATCGTCACCCCGGAAGATTATGCTGCAGCCGGTAATCGGCGTTACGTTGAGTCCGAAACACGTAATAATATTGTAAAAACTGCAAAAGGATATATCGGGATTCCCTATCGGTGGGGCGGTGACTCTCCCGGGACCGGTTTCGATTGCAGCGGGTTTACCATGGTCGTCTACCGATTAAACGGCCTTAATCTGCCGCGTTCATCCAGCGGTCAGTGGAGGGCCGGAAAATCTGTTCGGCGAAGTCAATTGTCAAAAGGAGATCTGGTTTTTTTTGCGACATCCGGCGGAAAAAAAGTTTCCCATGTCGGTATATATTTGGGAGGGGATAAATTCTTGCATGCCCCCGGCAAGGGCCGCAGGATAAAAGCTTCTTCCCTGGCAGACAATTATTTTCAAAAACGCTTTGTCGGTGCCCGCAGCTATCTGTGATAAAACTGCCCATCGGATTGCCGGTCGACAAACTCAACGCCACCAGGTCGGATTCCAGGAGAATAGATCTAAATGAGGCTATATCACTGGCCCTTCCGGACCACCCGAACGACGGTTCGATCGCTCGACTTTCCGCCACCGGCCGCAAAGCTCATTTTAACCGTTTTCAACCGTCCCTGAGCATACAGTTGAATACATTCAGGGTAGAGCTCCCATTCCAATTTCAAACCCTTCTGCCGAACGGTTTCAATCGTATCATCCTCATTAATTTCAAAGGCCCGCTGGCCGATAATCGGCCCGGTATCTTCCCCGTAATCAACAAAATGGACCGTGCAACCACCAACCTTACAGCCATATCGAAAGGTGTCCCCGTATCCGTCAATTCCGGGAAAGGCGGGCAGCAAGGCAGGATGAATATTCATGATTCGCGGCAGGCTGCGGTTTGTGTTTACCCGATCAATGAAATAGGGGGTCAAATTACGCATAAAGCCGGCCAGCACCAAAAGATCATAGGGATATGGTTTCATTCGATCGAGCAAATCGGCTTCCGCGACCGCCCGACTCTCCAAAAAAAATTTTAGAAACTTGAACTCCGTATCTGGTTTAAAAAAAGATTGCTTTGAGGCGGCCTCCTGCAGGTTAAAATCTCTGGGCACCATTTTCCGGGAAGGGGTGTTTTTATAATTCTGAATAATCGATTTGTAGTCTACGACAAATGTGGGAATTCGGTTTGTTCTTGCCCGCTTAAGGCCGGCCGCATCGGAAACATCGGATCCGACGAATACGATTTGACCGTCAATGATCCCTTTTTCGCACGAATCGATAATTGCCTGAAGGTTGGACCCTCCCCCTGAGATAAGGACACCTATCCGAGTTAAGTTACCCATCATCGATTGCCTCTGTCTGGAAATCAAGCGAAATTGTGTCGATATTTCGCGTTTCCGTGATAGACGTTTTTTCCTACTTGACCGGTTTAAACATCTGGCATTTTTTAACAGGGACAAATTGAGCCGACATGCCACCCTTCTCAAGAAAAAAGTTGATCTGTCCCAAACCATCGGGTACCATTTTCCCATGAATTTATAAATAGTTTTTTATCCCGATTGCTGCAGATTTAAATACAAAAAAGCTCCCCATGCAATGTCGATCCCTACCAGTAGTCGGAATTCCTGAGGTTGACAATATAAAGCCTTGTAACTATAATTGGGGAATATCAAAAATCATTCACGAAAGGATCTCGCATCATGGCAGAAGGTATTATGGAAATAGATGACGGCAATTTCGAAAACGAAGTGTTGCAAGCAGACAAACCGGTATTGGTGGACTTTTGGGCGCCATGGTGCGGTCCCTGCAAAGCGATTGGGCCCGTGGTCGAAGACCTTGCAAATACCTTCGGCGATAGAATAAAATTTACAAAATGCAATGTTGACAACAGCCCCGTTACACCGGGCAAATATGGCATAAAAGCAATACCGACACTTATTTTCTTTAGCGGAGGAAACGTTGTCGAGCAAATTACCGGAATGGTCGCCCGGTCAAAACTTGAAGAGGCCATCAATAAAATACTGTAGATACGGTCTGAAAATATGAAACGGGTATTTATCCCCTGTCTGCTGTTTTTGCTGATATGTTCCGGGTGCACTGCTCTTAAAGAAATGTGGTACGAGCTTACCGGCGCAGAGGAGGATTTCACGGCTCAGGAGCTTGCCTGGGTGGGGATGGATTTTTATGAAGCCGGAGATTATACCCGCGCCATCGAGAAGTTTGAAAAACTGAAGGATTGGTTTCCTTTTTCAAAATATGCCATTCTCGCCGAACTTAAGATTGGCGATGCCCATTACAAGAAAAAAGAGTATGAAGAGGCTATTTTTGCTTATGAGGAATTTGAAAAACTTCATCCCAGAAACGAAGCCATACCTTATGTAATCTACCAGATCGGGCGCTGTTATTTCGATCGGATCACCACTATAGACCGGGACCAAACGCCATCCCGCAAAGCCTTGGAGACTTTTGTTCGCCTTCAGAAACAATTTCCCCAAGATCCTTACGCGCGAGCCGCAGATGATCACATCAATAAATGCTATAAAAGTATGGCCGGCCACGACTATATCGTTGGCGTATTTTATTATAACGCCAAACATTATGAAGCAGCCTATGCTCGCTTTCTGTCCGTAATCTCAAATTACCCCGATGTTGGCTATCATCAAAAAGCCCTCCAAAATATTGCGAAATGCGAAGACTCTCTCACCGAAGAACAGAAGGAACGTCATAACAACTGATCTCCCGCAAAATCGATAAGTCTTGTTCGGACAGATCGATTTCGGGATCGTAAATATATTTCTATAAAATAAAAAAAGTCTTTACATCGATGATTTATTAATATAAATGAGACAGTTCGAATCAAATTGCAAAAGCTCAGATTTTGCCGATGCCGACAAATGATACAAATGAACCGGCAGCCGGTCTGATGGATCAATTTCAGGAACAGGAGTATATGGATGTCAAAAATGTGTGAGATATGCGGCAAAAAGCCGCTGGTAGGAAACAATGTAAGTCATGCCCATAATGTGACCAAGCGGCGTTTTAATCCCAATCTGCAGAGAGTGCGGGCCGTATCCAACGGCAGGGTAAAAAAAATGCTGGTTTGCACAAATTGCATTAAGTCAGGCAATGTCGTCAAAGCACCATAGAAGTAGCCTCAAAACCCAGTCAAGCTCCGAATCATTGCGTTACGCCCCAGCTTAAAATGCCCATCCGCCTTCGGTGAGCTCTGCTTTTTCACCGGGCCGCGCCTAAATTTGCGGCGCAATCTGAGACCTTGATAGCCCTTCTGGATGGAAACCAAGACCGACCTACCGAATACGTTTTACTTCCTGGACGAGCCTTACCTTTTTGATCGCTGATAATATTCTCTCCAGGTGAGTCGTATTTTCCACAACAATGGTAAAATAACTGTCAACCGTTTTATTATCGCGGGTTTCTGTCTTCGCATTTTGGATATTCGCCCCGAATTTGCTGATACTGCTGACAACGTCAGCCAGCAACCCAACCCTATCCTGAGAAATAATCTGGATTTTGACTGGATATGTATCACTGACTTCCTGGTTCCATTCCACTTCAATCTGCCTGTCGGGGTTTAAGCCCAGGGCATTCACGCAGGTGGTCCGATGAATGGTAACACCATATCCCCGGGTGATATATCCGGTGATGGGATCTCCCGGCACCGGCTGGCAGCATTTTCCGAACTTAATCAAAATATCATCGACGCCTTTAACCAGCACGCCTGCTTTCAGTTTCTTTTTTCTTACCCTTCCAATGAGCTTGTTAAATATCGATTCCGTTTCTTCCCCGGTTTCCTTGGGGAAGAACCGTCGCAGGACCTGAAGGGGCGTGATTTTCCCATAGCCGACGTTGGCGATAAGATCATCGGCCGTTTTAAAGCCAAAATGCTGCACCACTTCCATCATTTTTTCTGATTTCATAAGGGCAATGAAATTTTGCCTTTCCTTACGAAAAGCTTTCTCACACATTTCCCTGCCCAGGGTGATGCTGCGCTCTTTTTCCTGGGTTTTAATCCAATGCCGAATCTTGGAGCGCGCTTTGACCGTCTTGACAAACTTTAACCAATCCTTGCTTGGGTGATGATTTTTGGAGGTATTGATTTCTATGATATCTCCGGTCTTCAGCTCATAGGGCAGGGGCACCAGCCGGCCGTTGACTTTAGCACCGGTGCATTGGTTTCCGACTTCGCTGTGGATCATATAGGCAAAATCCACTGCCGTCGCCCCCTTGGGCAGCGATTTAATCTCACCGTTTGGCGTAAAGACATAAACCTCATCGGGAAAAAGGTCGATACGGACGTTTTCCAGAAATTCTCCCGGATCCCTGAAATTCTCCTGATTTTCCACTAAATTTTGAATCCAGGCAAATTTACTGCTGACATCCTCATCGATACGCCTGCCTTCCTTGTAACTCCAATGGGCGGCAATCCCGGAGTTGGCAATTTTATCCATCTCCCAGGTCCGGATCTGAATCTCAATGCGCTCGCCAAAAGGCCCGATAACCGTTGTATGCAGGGACTGATACAAATTCGGCTTAGCCCGCCCAATATAATCTTTGAACTTGTGATCGATCGGCTTCCACAGGGAATGAATGAATCCCAGGGCTGCATAGCATTTGGGAACGGAATCAAGGATGATGCGGAAGGCGATAATGTCATAGATTTCTTCAAATGGGAGATTTTGGGAGGTCATTTTCTGATGGATGCTGTAAAAATTTTTATTTCGCCCCAAAACCTCGCAATTTAGTTGCGCTTCATCCAATTTTTTCTTGATATAGCTCTTGACGGTCTCGATATATTTTTCCCGTTCTTTTCTGGATTTGCTCACCAGCCCTTCAATACGGGCATACTCCTCGGGCTGTGTGTATTTAAAAGAAGTTTCTTCGAGTTCATTTTTCATCCAGTAAATGCCCAGCCGGGCGGCAATCGGAGCGTAGATATCAAGAGTTTCCTGGGCGATCTCTTTCCTTCTGGCCGGGTTGTGGAACTGCAGTGTGCGCATATTGTGCAGCCGGTCGGCGAGTTTGATCAAAATTACCCGGATATCGCTGGCCATAGCCAGGATCATCTTACGAATGCTCTCTGCCTGGCGGGCCTGGTCCCCCCCTACCGGCAGGCTGCCCAACTTGGTTACCCCGGACACAATGCGCAGTATTTGCGGGCCAAAAAACGCTTCTATTTCTTCCGGTGTTGCACTGGTATCCTCGATTACATCGTGCAGCAAACCGGCTGCCACGCTTTCCAAGTCCAGTTTCATGTCTGCAAGAATACCGGCAACCTCGAGCGGATGAGACAGATAAGGCTCTCCCGACAATCGAACCTGGCCTTCGTGCACCCTGGCTGAATAGACGTAGGCCCGATTGATGATATCCGTGTCCGCGTCTGGATCCTGTTCGTAAATCTTGTCAAGAATGTCGTTAATCCGAATCACTTCCGGTCACCAACCTCCGGCTAATGGCAGACCTGGTATATGCGCATAGACGCCATTTTAATCTATCTCGAAAATAGGATTTGGGTTCAACCCGCGACACAGCCATGGCCTTTGAATGCAATTTTGCGACAGGTTTTAGAAACGGTTTCAAAACCCCATCTAAGGCCGAATCTCTGCGCTGCGCGCCTTCTCAAAATGCTCATCCGCCTCAGGCGGACTGCGCTTTTTCCTCGACCCGCGCCTTGACCTTCGGCGCGATCTGAGGCTTTGATGCCACTTCTAGTAGGCTTTCGCAAATACGACTCGTTGCTGGCCGGGTTTGCCACAACAGATACAGCGGCCTTTTTCGTTATCGCCATCAAAAGGTATGCATCGGATGGTGGCCCCGATATCGTCTTTAATTTTTAATTCGCAGGCCTCCGACCCGCACCAGACAGAAAGTGCAAATCCGCCATGGATCTCAGGCTTGTCCTTATTTTCCGGTGTAAAATAATTATAAAACTGCTGGGAATTGTCAATAACCACCGTGTGGTTGTTGCGAAACAGCAGGGCACGCTCGAAAAGCGTATCCTGGATATCATCAAGCATCTGTGTTATTTCAGCCACAAATTGCTCCCGCTTCATGGAAACCTTTTCGTGAGGTGATTGATCGCGCCGGCTGATGAATACAGCGTTTTGGGCGATATCCCGGGGGCCGATTTCCACCCGGATGGGAATCCCTTTTTTGATCCAGTCCCATCCGCGCGCTCCGCCGATATCACGATCATCAATTTCCACCACCAACCTTCGATCATGATATAGCTTTTCTTTGAGCTCATCAGATAGGGTTTGTACAAATTCCATCACGGCTTGCCGATCTTCCGGCTTTCTGATGATCGGTAAAAGGACCACATGCGCAGAGGCCACTTTGGGTGGCAGGATGATACCGTCATCGTCTCCATGAATCATGATCACACCGCCGATCAGGCGAGTCGATGCCCCCCATGAAGTTGTCCACACGTATTCTTCAGTCTCGCCTGCGGATTGGAATTTGATCCCGGAGGCACGCGCAAAATTTTGCCCCAAAAAGTGGGACGTTCCTGCTTGCAGTGCTTTTCGATCCTGCATCATGGCTTCAATACACAATGTGTCGACTGCACCGGGAAATCGTTCGGCAATCGATTTATGACCTCTGACCACCGGCATGGCCAGATATTCTTCAGCAAGTCGAGTGTATATATCGAGCATCAATCGGGTCCGTTCTTTGGCTTCTTCTTCCGTGGCATGAGCGGTATGCCCCTCCTGCCAGAGGAATTCGCTGGTTCTCAGAAAAATCCGCGTCCGCATTTCCCAGCGGACGACATTGCCCCATTGGTTTAGCAGCACGGGCAGGTCGCGATAACTGTCTATCCACTTGGAAAATGAATCTCCGATGATGGTTTCCGAGGTCGGGCGGACCACCAGCGGTTCGGTGAGTTGGCCCGCGGGCTCGAGACCGCCATCTGCATTTTTCTCGAGTCGGTGATGAGTCACAACGGCACACTCCTTGGCGAATCCTTCGACATGCTCGGCTTCTTTTTCGAGGAAGCTCAGGGGAATAAAGAGCGGAAAATATGCATTTTTAACTCCGGTGGCTTTAAACATATCATCAAGCTGCCTTACGATATTTTCCCAAAGTGCATAGCCCCATGGTTTAATCACCATGCATCCTCGAACCGGTGATCGCTCGGCCATATCTGATGCCTTGATCACCTGTTGATACCATTCCGGATAATCTTCGACCCTCGTCGGCGTGATTGCTGTCTTCGGTTTCTTTTCCATTTTTTACCTTTCGCCCTTTTCGTATTTGCGCACCTCTTGCAACAATACTTCAACCAGCTGCTCCTGAGGAAACTTTTTGATCACCTTTCCTTTCCGAAAAAGGATTCCACTGCCGTCAGCGCCGGCAATTCCGATGTCGGCCTCCCGTGCTTCCCCCGGGCCATTGACCACACAGCCCATAATGGCAATTTTTATCGGCGTGGTAAGCGTCAGCAAAGCGTTTTCTACTTGCTCGACGATATCGAACAAACCGATATTGCATCGGCCGCAGGTGGGGCAAGAGATAATCTCCGGTCCGCGATGGCGAATGCCCAGCGCCCTTAAGATCTCATATCCCACCCGAACCTCTTCAACGGGATCCCGGGTTAACGAAACCCTGAGCGTATCTCCGATACCTTCGGCAAGCAGCATGCCGATTCCCAGGGCTGATTTTACAATACCGGAAAAAAGCGTGCCTGCCTCGGTAACCCCGATGTGCAAGGGGAGATCAGTTTGCGAAGATAGCAGGCGATAGGCCTCAACCGTGCGCTGGACATCGGATGCTTTAATCGAGATTTTAATATCATGAAAATCCAGGGATCTTAACTGCTCAACGTGCCGCAGCGCACTCTCTACCATGGCCGCCGGCGTTACCTCTTTATATTTTGCGAGAATATCTTTTGCAAGTGACCCTGAATTCACGCCAATACGAATTGGGATGCCATGATCTTTTGCACAGTCCAAGATCGCTTTTACTTTTTCGGCACTGCCAATATTGCCGGGATTGATTCTCAACCCGTCAGCACCGGCTCTGGCCGACGCGATAGCCAGGCGATAATCGAAATGAATATCTGCGATCAGAGGAATCGATATTTCTTTCTTTATCGACGAAATCGCTTGAGCAGCGCTATCATCCGGTACGGCGACCCTGATAATTTCACAGCCGGCCGCTTCCAATCGCATGATTTGAGAGACGGTGGCGGTTATATCTCCGGTCGGCGTATTCGTCATGGATTGGACAGCAACAGGAGCCGTGCCGCCGATTTTTACGTCGCCGATTTTAATCTGACGGGTTTTTACCCGGGTTTTTACAAAGCTCATGTCAATAGCCGCTCGCCGGTAAAATCACGGCCTTGAATTGCACATCCAGGCCGGGATATGTTATACTGTACCGTAATTCAGAAAGCCTGCAAACCCCGCGGCAGCTGATTTTCAGCTCGGCAGGCAGATAAAAAATACACCTCTATGCTAGAAGTGGTTTCAAAACCTCAGATCGCGTCCAAAGACAAGACGCGAGTTGATGAGAAAGCGCAGTCCGCCTGAGGCAGATGAGCATTTCGAAGAAACTCGCAATCCGCCTGAGGCGGATTAGATGGGGTTTTGAAACGGCTTCTAATATTATATTTAATGCGCAACTGCGCTTCTGTAAAGTAAAAGCATCCGGCAAGCTGAGTATTCATTCAGAGGATAACCGAGTATCGGGGCAATCGTCCGCACCCGCCGGCTTTCTTCATAATGCGATGGGAAAATCCCGGTTTAGCTCAACCTGTTAAATTATCAAACACATTGTATTTATACAAGTAAAATACAATTCCATCGCGCCGGTGCATATCGGTTCAAATCCGTCAACCGGATGCGGAACGGTTTGTATAACACCGAAAGGAGTATGATGATGAAGGGCGAAAAATTTCCTGAAAAACATGGCCCGGGGGCAGCGTCGGACGATAAGATTTCGCAAAAAGTTATGGCACATGCCAAAAACGACGAGTTGCCCTGCGCGGTGGCTTTCAAAATCGCCGAAGAACTTCAAAAATCGCCGGCCGAAATTGGAAGGACAGTCGATCTGCTGAATCTGAAACTGATAAAATGCCAGCTGGGACTATTTGGTTACAAACCTGAAAAAAAGATCGTCAAAGCCGCGGCAACCCAAGATCCTGATTTGCAGAAAGCAATCCGCGCAGCTCTCAAAAATGATAAACTTGCGTGTCGGGACGCCTGGGAAATTGCCCTCAGATTTGAGGTCTCAAAAATGGCCGTCAGCGCGGTTTGCGAGGCGATGAAAATTAAAATAAAGCCATGCCAGCTTGGCGCTTTCTGAAGAATATGCGATCGGTGTCAGGAGCCCCGCCTCTGCCTTCCAGGCTTGGACGGACAGGCAGGCATCGGGTTTTTGGACGTCAGCCGAAATCGGGTTTAAGGTGTCAGTGTCGGGCAACAATTTTATCTGAGTTCCAGATTGATCAATATCAACACCGGCACCGGCCACCCGTATGCCCGCTGAAACCTGAAAACTGAAACCTTGCTTTTTCCATCATGGCGATTACCGCGATCCAAAAAATTTTTTTAGAACGAACCGGGTTTGTCACGACAGTGTTTTTCGCCTGGATTCTGGTTGTGTCGTATTTTGTCTATCCGCTGGTGAAATCCCATCAGTTTGCAACCCTCCATAAGGTGCTCAAAGCAGGGCAGCTTACAGTGATTACAACCAATTCTGCGCACAATTATTATTCATACCGGGACCAGCCCATGGGTTTTGAATATGAATTGGCCCAAGCTTACGCGGAATATTTGGGCGTCCGTTTGAAAACTAAATTTGTTGACAATTGGGAGTCGATGATCGCGGCGCTGAACGATGGTTCCGGCGCGCTGATTGCCGCCGGAATCATCATCACGCCTGAAAGGGAGAAATCGGTTTTGTTTTCAGAGGGCTACATGAATATACAGTCGCATATCGTAACCCATCGCAATAACATGAGCGTAAACCGAGTCGAACATTTGTCGGGTAAAACCATCCATGTTGCCCGGGGTTCATTGCATCATGAAATTCTTGAAGAATTACTGCAAAACCGCGGCGATTTCTTCATCGAACTGCACGAGGACCTGTCCTCCGAAGAGTTGATTCAGAAAGTGGACGAGGGAGAAATTGAAATTACCATCGCGGATAGCCATATTGCATCACTCAACCGGCGTCATTATCCTGGTGCTGAAATCAAGAGTGTCATCCGTGATGCGCAACAGCTGGGTTGGGCGGTAAACCCCCAGGCTCGGAGGCTTTTGAAAAGCATCAATGCGTTTTTCAGGGTAATTAAAGATAATGGGAAGTTCGTTGAAATTCTTGATAAATACTATGGCGATGATGCGGATTTCGATTACGTTGACCTCAGAGCCTTCCATCGGCGGCTCAAGTCCAGGCTCTCCCGTTACAGACCATTTATCAAGGCTGCCGCCAAAAAGCACGACTTCGACTGGCGCTTGATTGCGGCCCAGATCTATCAGGAATCCCATTTAAATCCCTGGGCCAAGAGCCGATCCGGGGCCAAGGGCTTGATGCAGCTTTTACCGCGTACTGCAGAGAGCCTGGGGGTAAAAGATATCTATAATCCGGTTGAAAATATCAACGCCGGTGTAAAACACCTCAAGAATCTGTATGAGTTTTTTGACAGCGCCGAAAAAGAAGACCGCCTGCTGATATCCCTGGCGGCATACAATATCGGCCAGGGGCATGTGGGCGATGCCCGCAGGCTTGCCCGAAAAATGAAACTTGATCCCGATCGATGGTCTTCCCTGGCCAAGGTTCTGCCATTGTTAAGACATAAAAAATATTATCAGAATTCCAAGTATGGATATTGCCGGGGAAACGAACCGGTCCAATACATCAAGCAGATCATGATTTATTATGAAATCCTCAAAAGTCAGGGGATAGAATACGGCCCTCTGCAGGCCGGCGGTTGATATTTCTTCAACTCCCAAAATATGTTGCGTTTTCCCCCACAAACGGATTCGTGCGTCTTTCCCGGCCGATGGTCGTTTCAGGACCGTGGCCGGGATAAACCCGCACATCATCATCTAATGCAAACAGTTTATTCTGGATACTTGCGCGCAGGGTCTCGAAATCTCCGCCCGGAAAATCGGTTCGACCGATTGAACCGGCAAAAAGGGTATCGCCAACAAAAACATGCCCTTGGTTTTTGAGCGATATGCCGCCCGGTGTGTGCCCCGGCGTGTGCATGACGGTCAGCGTAATCTTGCCGAAAACAATCGTATCCCCTTCATCTATCATTCTGTCCGGTGCCGGGGAGTTGTCGGCTGCGAGACCAAAGCTTGAGGCACTGGCGGAGAGCTGGTTGAGCATCGGCACATCCAGGGCATGGATCAGCAGTTTGGCGGCGGTCGCATCCAATAACCCTTTATTGGCGCCCACATGATCGAAATGCCCATGGGTGTTGATGATATATTTTAGCGTCAACTTCGATTCAGCCAGAGCCATCAGGATCCTTTCGGCCTCATCACCCGGGTCAATAACGGCCGCTTGCAAAGTGTCTTCACAACCAACTACAAAGCAGTTCGCCATAATCGGTCCAACCGCTAACGTTTTAATAATCACGGGCTATATCTCCTTTTTCCAGGGCGATTCGAATGCTGTCGATAATCCCGTTTATGAAGGCCCCAGATTCATCGGAACCAAATTTCTTGCCGATATCGACGGCTTCGTTAATGGATACTTTCGGGGGGATATCAGGACAGCATAACATTTCATATACCGCAATTCGCATCACATTCCGATCAACAAAAGACATGCGATTGATTTTCCAGTTTTTGGAAAACCTTTCAATCAGCGCATCGATCTCAGGTCTTGTTTCTAAAACACCGACTACCAGCGTGATCAGAAACGGCTTTGTCTTGGCGGAGGGAGGAAAATTTTCGCAGAACCGTTCCAGCATTTCCTGCGAAGCGCATTTATTGATATCCATGAAATAGAGCGCCTGCATGGCAAGCTCACGCGATCTGCGACGGGTTCCCATTTGCTATGCCTGATCAACAACCTCAAATAAATTGGCCATCTCCACAGCGGCCATCGCGGCATTCCAACCTTTGTTTCCGGCTTTTGTTCCGGCCCGCTCAATAGCCTGCTCGATCGTATCGGTGGTGATCACGCCAAAGATGACCGGGACCTCGGATTCCATGCTGACGGCGGCGATCCCTTTTGACACTTCGGCGCTAACATAGTCAAAGTGGGGTGTCGCTCCGCGAATCACCGCCCCCAGGCAGATGACCGCGTCGAAACGATTCTTTTGGGCCATCTTTTTGGCAAGCAAAGGGATTTCAAAAGAACCCGGCACCTTCACAATCTCAATGTCCTTGTCCGCAGCGCCGCATCGAATCAGTGCATCAACGGCACCGCTTAAAAGCTTTTCGGTAATAAAATCATTAAAACGGCTGACGACAATCGCAAACTTTTTGCCTTCAGCGATAAGTTTGGCTTCGAGAACTTTTGGCATTTATGCTCCTTTCGGTGATTTCAAACGGCTGATCGAACTGTTTTTCCGTTTAAATTGAACTTGTCCGTCAAAAAACTATGGCGTTGCATCGATGTTCAAAAGATGTCCCATTTTTAGCTTCTTGCATTCAAGATAGCACTTGTTGTGTTCATTGGGCTCAATTTCAATGGGCACCTGCTCGATAATACTGAGACCATAGCCTTCAAGGCCCACCATTTTTTTGGGGTTGTTGGTCAAAAGCTTCATTTTGCGTACGCCGATATCGACCAGAATTTGAGCACCGATACCATAGTTTCGCAGATCCGATTCGAAACCGAGCTTTTCGTTGGCCTCAACGGTATCTAACCCCTGATCCTGAAGAGCATAGGCTTTGATTTTGTTGACGAGCCCGATACCGCGACCCTCCTGGCGGATATAAAGAAGCACCCCGCTATTTTCCTTTTCCATCATAGCCATGGCCGTCTGAAGCTGAGGCCCGCAATCGCAACGCAATGAACCGAATATATCTCCGGTCAGGCATTCAGAGTGCACCCGCACCAGGACGGGATCTTTCTCATTGACTTCACCTTTGACCATGGCGATGTGCAAAAGGTTGTCAATGTCATTCTCATAAACAATGGCTTTAAATTCACCGGCATGCAGGGTGGGGATTATCGTTTCGGCGGACCTGCGAACAAAGGATTCGGTCCGCATGCGGTATTCGATTAAATCGGCAATCGTACAAATGCCGACATCATTCTTTTCGCTGAATTCCTCCAGAGCCGGCATCCGCGCCATGGTGCCGTCTTCATCCATAATCTCACAGATAACTGCGGCAGGCTTTAATCCCGCTAGCCGGGCAAGGTCCACAGAACCTTCGGTCTGCCCGGCCCGCACGATAACCCCGCCTTCTTTGGCCCTTAGCGGAAATATATGCCCGGGCCTGACCAGATCCCTGGGTTTGGCGTCATCGGCCACAGCTGTTAATATGGTGGTTGCCCGATCGGCTGCCGAAATCCCGGTGGTGACTCCGCATCTGGCCTCGATCGATACCGTAAAACCGGTTCCAAATGGGGATTGGTTGTTATCAACCATCGGCGGCAAATCGAGCGAATCGATTTTTTCAGCAGTCATGGGAAGGCAGATCAGACCGCGACCGAATTTTGCCATAAAGTTAATGGCATCGGGTGTCACCATTTCAGCTGCCATACACAGATCGCCCTCGTTTTCGCGATCTTCATCATCCACCAGGATTACCATTTTCCCCCTTTTGATTTCCCTGATGGCCTTTTCAATCGTTAAATGTGGCATTTCTAATTATCTCCCGTCTGACATGTTCCAATAGCGGAGAACATCCGGTGGTTACCGGATTTCTGTTTTTCTCCCCCGGGCTGAAAGCCCGGATTTATATGAATCCGGTTCTGCTCAAAAACTCCATATCAAGACCGGATCGCTCCGATGGCTGCTCTAGTTCCAATGATGAGGCCGATGTTAAAAAGCGCTCGACATATTTTCCGATCATATCGGTTTCAATGTTGACCTGACTGCCCCTGTCCTTGAAGCCGATCGTGGTTACCTTGGCGCTATGGGGAATGATGCTGACGCTAAATTCATCCCTGCCGCAGGTGTTGATCGTCAGGCTGATACCATCGACAGCAATCGAGCCTTTCTTGATTAAATAGCGTGCGATCGGCGGCGGCACCCTGAAGGTGACGATAATCGCGTTGTCGAGGGTTTCGCGTTGCTTTAGGATACCCGTGCCATCAATATGCCCTGAAACCAGATGGCCATCGATGCGATCAGAAAAACGCATGGCCCTTTCGAGGTTAACCCGCTCCCCGATTTTTACTCGGCTGAAGGTTGTCTTTTCAAGGGTCTCCGGGGAAACATCAACATCAAAACGCCGCCCGGCAATTTTCACGACAGTCAAACAGGCGCCGCTGACGCAAATGCTGTCTCCGATTTTCGTTTGATCCAATCCGAAATCAGACTCGACCGTCAGGCGTTTTCCCCGACCGGCTGAACTCATACCGGATATCGTGCCCAAACCTTCTACAATTCCTGTGAACATGATAAAGACGTCCGTGGCCCTTTTTGCGTTACGCGAATTTTTCTTGCTTGGTTTAATGCCCGCTGCGCTAGAAAGGATAAAATAAGTATTAATCAGCCCTTTTCAATATAGCCTTCAACCATCACATCATCACCGAAGCGCCGGACGGCAATATCGCTGACCTGAATACAGTCATCCATGAATTCCGGACCTTTGCCTCGGCAAATCGGCACACCATCATCGCCACCGGATATCTTTGGCGCATAAAAAAACATGATTTTATCAACAATGCCGGCCTCCAGCGCCGAGGCAGCAACGCGACTGCCGCCCTCGATCAACAAACTTGTAATCCCCATCGCACCCAGTTGGTCCACCAGCCGGCGCATGTCAATCAGCCCTTTGCCGGGCTGGGAATCGAGGATCCGGACGCCGTCTTTTTCCAGTGCCGCTCTTTTTTCTTCTGAAACCGGCCTGGCGGCAACCAGGATCGTATCAGAATTGGAATCCAGTCGCAACACCCTGGCATCCGGTGGAATGCAAAGGTTGGTATCCAGAATAATTCTGACGGGATCCCTTCCCCGGCCTTCGGCCAAACGCGTCGTGAGACTGGGATCATCTTTTTTGACGGTATTGATTCCGACTAAAATGGCGTCGACCGTGTGCCGCAGTTGATGGACAAATTCACGCGATTTTTCGCCGGTAACCCATTTGGAGTCCCCTGTGCGGGTCGCAATACGCCCATCCAGTGTGGCTGCACATTTTAAGAGGGTAAAGGGGCGCCCGGTGGATACAAATTTGATAAATACTTCGTTTAGCTTTTTTGCGGCTTCTGCGCAGACGCCGACAGAGACGCGAATACCGTTGCGCTCTAAAAATTGAATCCCGCCCCCTTTAACCTTGGGATTGGGATCTTTCATGGCGACAACGACACGTGTGATTCCGGCCTCAATAATTTTTTGTGTGCAAGGTGGCGTGCGGCCGGTGTGATTACAGGGCTCAAGATTGACATAGAGCGTGGCCCCGCGGGCACGGGTCCCGGCATCATCGATGGCAATCACTTCCGCATGCGCTTGCCCGGCGGCCTGGTGATAACCGACGCCCACCACCTTATCATCTCTGACCACTACAGAACCGACCATGGGATTGGGTGAGGTAAAACCCCGGCCTCTTAAAGCAAGCTCTAAGGCCATCTCCATGAATTTTTGGTCATCCATCTTCCGATTTGCTCAGCAACGTTTTTAACTCAGACACAAAATCATTTACGTCCTTAAATTCCCTATAAACGGAAGCAAACCTTACATAAGCGACATCGTCGAGCTCATGGAGTTTGGCCATGATCTTTTCACCAATGGTCGAGGCGGGCAATTCCTTTTCACCCATTTCTCTGAGATCTCGTTCCAGTTCGCCAATAAATTCTTCAATGACATTGATACTGATGTTACGCTTTTCGCAGGCTCTTTTAATGCCTGAACGGACTTTGTCCCGGTTGAAAACCTCACGGCGGCCGTCCTTTTTGATAATCATGATTGGAATTTCTTCTATGTGCTCGTAAGTTGTAAAGCGTCTGCTACACAGGAGGCATTCTCTTCGCCGTCGAATCACACTTGCATCTTTGCTTAATCTGGAGTCAATGACCTTGTTGTCAATCTCGCCGCAATATGGACACTTCATGAATCTTCCCCCTGCTTTAAGGAACCTGATTTGAAAAGCTCTAGGTAGTATCTATATTTATTAGATCAACACCCGCTTCCTGTAACATCTCCTGGGACATGGGATCCGCGTACCCGTCCCGATAATAGATCTTCCGAATACCGGCATTTATAATCATCTTGGCACAAATAGAGCATGGCGAGTTCGTACAATATAGGCTGGCATCCTTTACCGATACGCCATGGTAGGCGGCTTGTATAATGGCATTTTGCTCGGCGTGTATGCCGCGGCATAACTCGTGCCGTTGGCCGGATTCTATTTTTAGCTGCTCGCGCAAGCAACCCACTTCCAGACAATGCCGGATGCCGGATGGGGCTCCGTTATAGCCGGTTGACAGGATCCGCTTGTCCTTGACAACAATAGCCCCCACCGCGCGTCTGAGACAGGTCGTGCGCTTGGCCACAAGCATGGTAATATCCATAAAATAATTGTCCCACGAGGGGCGGGGCTCATCCGGGCTCATACCTATATCAAAAACCTCCGCAGGTCCGTATTCGATATCATCAATTTCGACCCTGCCCGCTATGCGGCCCTGGCTTCTTGCTGCTGCCGTGCCGCATCCGTTTTGTAAAATACCGTGTAAGGCGCTAAGCCTTCGATTTTACAGCAGTACAAGATAATAAAAATAAAATACTATATGGCAAACTTCATTACCGCAAGAAAAAAATGGAGATCGGCGCTGAAAAAGTAAGTGGGGAATGAATCAGTCGGTATACTTTTTTAATATCAGGGTCGCATTGGTGCCGCCAAAGCCAAAGGAGTTGGTCATGGCGACATCGACCTTGCTTCGGCGCGCCTTGTTGGGCACATAATCCAGGTCA
>Ga0209536_100003205_pt1 | contig 26344 bp, 21 predicted proteins | sample DeeMarSeWOR28_12_FD_187461 | JGI IMG/M metagenome (GOLD analysis project Ga0209536, IMG submission 187461) | Marine sediment microbial communities from White Oak River estuary, North Carolina - WOR-2-8_12 (SPAdes) (version 2) | ecosystem: Environmental > Aquatic > Marine > Intertidal zone >...
ATATCGATTAACTAAAATATAGCACAACTTGGAGCTTAAACAGAATGTTAAATGCTATAAGATATATTCTTAATTTTGACTGGCTGGCTGGCCTCTCAGTGAGTGCAGCCAAAAACGTTTTTCTCGTCCTGTTCGTTTTTATAGGGATTCTGGTCCTGCTGATTCCAAATGACTACATTTATAAAGGCCTAACAAAACGTAAATGGTGGCTCAACCTGAAACTCTGGGCACTGGGCGATCTGGTCTTCATTTTTATCACGTACTATATCTTCTAAGACAACAAAAAGTCAGCCTCGTCGAGCATTCTATAACATATCCTCGGCGTTGTCATATATCTTTTCAATGGCTTTGGCAACCAAATCCATATCAGCTTTCGGCCCCATGAGCACGGTATGATGAAAACACACCGACTCTTCTTTGTAAATTCTATGACAAACCGGCAGCTCGAATCTGGCCGGATCGATTGCCTGCCAGTAGCCTTTGTTTAGCTTATATCGCTGAGGTTTCGTATGGGGGGTATATAATGCACATGCATTCAGGGGTTCATAACTTGCCTCAACAGAGCAACCCAGCTCTTTGGCAAGTGCTTCTCTGAATTTCACCACACTGACGCCTTTGAATTCATCTTTATCATATCTGAACGAGAAGTTGTAACACGCTCCTAATGCTTCTGTTTTGTCGTTTTTCATCGGTTGAACGCCGGGAAGCTTGGCGAGCAATGAGTTTAGATATTTAGCATTTTGTCCTCTAATCCGGTTTTGCACCGGCAGCCTTTTCAGTGATTCAATCAACAAGGCCGCCTGGAAATCCGTAATACGATAATTGCCGGATTGGATAAAGTCACCTTCACTTCCATAGAGGCCGGCACCTTTGTCGGCACTTTCTTCCTTCTCCGGCCTTCTGCCGCAATTTCGAAGGGCATCGAGTTTCTCGAACAATTGCGGATTGCTTGTAGTCAGCTCTCCGCCCTCCCCTGCCGTCATAAGTTTCGAAAGCTGAAAGCTGAAACTGCCGATGTCACCGATACTACCGGCTTTCTTTGCTTTTAACTCGCCCCCGTGCTTATGGGCACAATCCTCGATGACATATAGATTGTGCTTGCGGGCAATCGTCATAATGGCGTCCATATCGGCAAAACATCCGTAAAGGTGCACTGGAACAATCGCTTTAGTTCGCGGCGTGATTGCTTTGTCGACCTCAGCCGGATCGATGCACCAGTTGTCCACGCTGACATCCACAAGAACAGGAACGGCATTGACATCCAGCACCGCAGCCGCCGTCGCCTGCCAGGTCAGACCGGGTACAATCACCTCATCACCTAATCCGACCCCGCACGCCTCAAGAGCAAGCTGTAAAGTGACCGTTCCATTAGCCACTGATAAGGCATATTTTGTCCCGATGAATTTCGCAAAGGCCTTGTTGAATTCATGCTCCTTTGGGCCGTTATATGACCAGATTCCGCTCTTTAAGACCTCAAGCAGGCCTTTCTCTTCCTTTTTATTCCAGACCGGCCATTTCGGCCACGGATTCGATTTGGTATCCCGCAATGGCCTGCCGCCATTGATGGCTAATTTACTCATTATATAGTTCCTTTCTTCATACTGAATAGATCTTAAAATCGGTAAAATAGCATAGTTATCTGGTTGCTGCAACTATACATCACCCCTAATTTCCTTGCAATGCCGGTTCTTTGGTTGTAAAGTATGTCAAATACAAGGAGCAGTGGCAGAGTGGTTGATCGCGACGGTCTTGAAAACCGTTGTACCGAAAGGTACCGGGGGTTCGAATCCCTCCTGCTCCGTTAATATACGTATTCAAGGGGAAGGAATCACACCTATATCTGCGTTCATGGATGTCAATTCATATATATTTTCCTGTACTTCCAATGTCTTAGAGAATTCGTTGCCGTTCCAAACAGTAACAATGCGAAAGTGCCGAACGGCCTTTAGAACGTTTGCTCCTTCTGCATCAGGGATTACTTCGGGCAGAACATGCTACTCGGAGGCGAGTTGAAGTTTGCCGGAGCCTTTTATTACAAGCAGCCAATCGTTTTTGTCAGGTGCAGCAACTTCTATTTTTCGCTCGGCATTAACCGAGCCGGTGTTAAGAAGTCCTTCAAGGCCATCGCCTGTTTGCGGATTGAACCAACCGTAGGTGAAATTGCCGTCAGGCACGTTGAGTTCGACTTTCCCGCCATGCTTGAGATAGACCAGGTAAATCTCGCCGGGTTTGCAAAGTACATAGTCGTCCGTGTTGTCGGTCATCTCATCTTCGCACTTCATGTCCCAGAACGGGATTTTATATTTCTTGAAAAATTCCAGTGCGTAACGGCATTGATCCCATACCTTCTCGCGAGTGCGCCAATCCTGACAGGTCAGGTCACTATGTGGGTGTTCGTAGCCGAAGTACCATTCGACGCCTGCGCCGCCGGCCATGATGTTACCCCACAGGGCGTTCTTACGGGCATTGTCACGAGTTGGATCTTCGGCGTCGGTAATCAGTCCGTGAGTAGCGTCACCCGGCTCATCACACGCAACTACCCAGGGCTTACCCGCCGCAACCGAACGATCAATGTAGTTCTTCGTCTGATCATGCACACGACTGAAATCCGGTTTGTTTGTCTGCAGCGAAAAGCCCGTCAGCTTCGAGGCATCACCCAGCAAATCGTAATGATTTTCCCCGTTATGAATCACGATATGGTGCTGATAGGGATCGTGCTCGTGAAAATATTGCGCCATGGCCTGCTTCTGGGCGGTGTTCTGGCCCTTGACATTGCCCCAACTACCGATTTCTTCACCCAGATTCCAATTCAACGCCAGGTTATGACCGAATCGTGCGATCAATTCCCGATAATACAGCTTTCGCTCTATGTCTGTATCTCCGCCATCCAGCAATAGCTGGTTTTCTGCTTCTTGTGTCTTGAAATGCAGGTACATGCCGAGCCTGGTGCCGTGCTCGAAGACGATCTCCCACTGGTCCAGCCGCGAGACATCCATTCGTAACCGTTCATCGTATGTGGTGTACGGAAAGACATTCTGATCGTCGCCGATAATGTTCAAAGTCAGAAAAGAGAAAACATTCATTCCTTTCGAAGCCAGATAATTGACGGCTCCGATTATGCCCTTGCCTTTGCCGTTTTGCCAGGTAGGATCGCCGGGTTTCCAATCCTTGATATGCGGGGCCCAATCTTTGATGAAGTTGTCTTTGTGACCATCCTTCTTGAAATCACCGTCAAATTCCTTATAGGCCAAGAAATTTTCGGGAGCGTCGGCTCCGCATTTTAAGAAGTACTCTCCGGTCTCAGCGAAGCGGAGATGATGCTTGCCGACATATTGCAGCAGACCTTTTCCTCGAAAATCTCTGCCGGCCTTGTCGGTAGGCCCGATTCGAAAAGAACCGCTCTGCCCATCCATAAAGCCCGCACTCTGACCGGCATTTTTCGCTTCACTGACTGCTACATTCGGCCCCTTTCTAAACGAGACGTTGTACTCCCAAGTACCGACCGAATCAGGTGCGAAATGGACTCGCCATTTATTGCCGGAATCGGCGCTTGTGTTTGCAGCATTACCGTCCGCCGCATAATAGCCCGGCACAAGATACGAATTTCCGTTCTTTTGATGTTTGAAGGTAACATTCAGACGGTAGTGCAGAAACGGATTAGGATCGGCTCTCTCACTCGTCCCGGGCCCATCAAATGTCACAGTAACTTTGTGCCATTTCTTGAGTTCCCCGCTGATTTGACCGCCAAACGCAGCCCGGCTCCAGATAACCGTCACAAATGTAAAACAGACAGCAAACATTAACCTTTTCAAATGCTTAACCATGTGAAACTCCTTACCTGATAAGACGAATTTTTTACGACTTCGAATTAGTATACTATATAGAGCCAGCCATGCAAGAAGCTTCATATGTGTCATGTATTCTTCACTTGAATCCCTGATTTCTCACTCATATAATGCCGTTGTGACCTATAAAACTGTCGCCGAACATAGTGAATATATCCTAATCAAAGCAACAAAGGAGCCACAAAATGAACCGGAACGTTTTATCAAAAATTGCTATAATCCTTGCCTTTACTTTGATAGTAATTGAGGCATCTGCCAGGCAGGCCAAATCAGCCGACGACAATAGCTGGTGGCTCACGCCGCATCGATTACTCCAGACAAACCTTCGCGAGATCGACGCTACGATGGACACAGACCAATATGTGCGTGAAGCGAAAGACTTCGGCGCCAATATCGTGCTGTTCAATGTCGGTGGAATCGTCGCCAATTACCCGACCGAGCTTGAGTATCATTGGCGCAATACGTTCATGCAGGGCGACCTTGTAGGTGAGGTCATAAAGAAGGTACATAAGGCCGGAATCAAAATGATTGGGCGATTCGATTTTAGCAAAATCAACGAGAAATATGCCGCCAAACATCCCGAATGGCTCTATGTCAGCGAAAAAGGGGAGCACGTCAACTATAACGGCCAGGTGCACACCTGTGTGATGGGCGGTTACCAACAGGATTACCTGCTGAAGATCTTAAAAGAGGCACTGACTAAGTACCCGCTGGATGGCGTGTTTTTCAATATGATAGGCTTCCCGCAGACCGATTACAGCCGAAACTTCCACGGCATCTGCCAATGCGAAAACTGCAAAAAATCGTTCAGGGATTTCTGCGGGCTCGATATTCCCAAGCATGATGGGAACCCACAGACGCTGCGCAAGCACCAGCAGTGGAAAAGCATCCAGGTCGATCGGCAGTTCGGCCGCGTGCGCGACCTGATCAAGTCGATTCGTTCCGATATCGTCATCTGCACCTACACGACCGAACACATCGATTTGATTCGCAAGGAATCGGGCGCGCCGCTGGGCCAGGAGACCTGGGACGATGTGGAACGTGCCCAGTGGACGTTGTTGACAACCGAAAACAAACAACTGGCCAATACAACAGTTCATTTTTATCAAATGATCTTCCGCCATTCCGCTGCTGCTCCATACCTGCATTCGCGCCGAGTATGGCAGCAGATGATCAACGGAACATGGCTCGATTTCTATTGCATCGGGCCATTGCAGCGGCTTGAAGACCGTGCCGGCCTTGGGCCGATTAGTGACATCTACCGATTCCACGCAGCCAACGAGAAATGGTTGCTGGATACCGAATCGGCCGCCGATGTTGGTGTTATCCGCTACGACGGCGATGATTACTGGGGCTGGATCCAGATACTCTCCGAAAACCATATTCCCTTTGACCTTGTTTCTTTCAAACATTCCGACCTGAAACGTTATAGAGCACTCATCATTCCCAACGGCGGCGATGTCAGGGCCGGTGATGCAAATGCGCTGGATGACTATGTCACGGATGGCGGCAAACTACTGCTGAGCGGCCGGATCCCCGACGGGCTAAAATGCATGGGACAACCAGCACTGAAAAAAACATGGCCCCAGCGTCACTCGATGTACGTTCGCATCCGCCCGGAAGATAAAGCCGTACTGGCAATGGACGGTCTGAAAGATTTCGACTTAGTCCATCTGCGAGGCGACTTCCATGAATACGAACCTGCTGCTGGCACCAATCAGATGCTGCGATTGATTCACGATGTGATGTACGGCCCGCCCGAAAAATGCTATTACAAATCGGTCTCCGACATCCCGGCATTGCTTGTGCGAAAATCCGGCAAAGGAATAGCAGCATCGTTTCCATTCCGGATCGGGGCGATGTATCGCGAATGGGGCAACCTGGGCCAGCCGATGCTGGCCGTCGGAACACTGGATAACCTGCTGCAAACCGGACGCCGACTGAAGATCGAATCTTCACCGCTTCTCGAAGCGACGCATCGACGGGATCCCAAAGGACAATTCGAATGGATTGCGTTCTACAATCATTCAGGACGGCTTGAAAATTCTTTTCACCCGCCGATTCCGATTGAAAATGTCCGGATCAGCCTGGAGACTTCCCGCCCAATCGAACGAGTCATATCACTGACAAACCAAAAAGAACTCACCCGGACCGGCACATCTTCCGGACAGATGCAAATCATTCTGCCCAAATTGGACGTGTTCGAAATTGTCCTTGTTGAATATGGGGCTAATCGCAACTTTGAATTCGCCAAATACTGTATATCTCAGGACAGCCATACTTTGTTACATTGACAATACGCCATAATTGTATTGAAGTAAATAAATTATGCACAATCCGCCAAAAAAATGTTATTTTATAGGACTTTTTTATTGACACGCCTTGCTGATTTCTGCAAAATTCCATTTGTATAAAAGGAGAAGTGGTGAGAAGGCCCCTTTTTTTAACAACATCCGGCTTTCTTCCACAGAAAATAATTGCTCAAATACAAAAAGGCAGTAATATAGTAACCAGATAATGGTTCGAACCGGAGGCCGAATTCTATTGCGAAGGAACGCCAAATGAGTAAACAATTCAACTTTCCCCCGCTTACGACAACCTCGGCAACTTCTGCACAACACCATGTAAGGCCTTACGGCGAACTTGAATGCAAACGGATTAGCGATTAGGACTATTTTTAGGAGGTAACGTAATGACCGTAGAAAGCCTTATGAACACATTCACAAAATATGTCTTGTGGCTATACTCGCAACGAGAGTGGGCCAGATGGGAACTTCTGACAATAGCTTTAGCGGCCATGGTTCTGTTGTTGTTTATTCTCGTACACAGAAGAAGGGCAAAGGAAAGAAGGACCAAAGTAAAACAAGTCGTAAGAAAACCTTCGACCATCGGGATTAATTTGGACGCCGAAGGTGATTCTAAAAGCAGCACTATCGTATCGGTCTCGAAAAACAATGGAAACCAGAAGCGATGGAAAGAAACCACGAAAAGATGGAAGAACCTTCAGAAGCTTATCGAACAGCTTCAGGAGGAAACAGCCAAATATAAACAGGCCGAGGAGTGTCTTGAAAAACAATTCGCCAGGCTAAAAGCAGCCAACGAACAACTCCGGCAGGAAATCGCCGGAAGCGACCTGATCATTCAAGAGCCTGAATTGAGCCAGCCTCGAACTATCAGTAGCTTCGGCAAGCAGCAAAGCAGGATAATCAATTCCTCCGGAGTACTTGCTAAGGACAGTTGATAGCACAAACATCCGATATCATTTGTGCTCGATTAAGGTTCAGAGACACAGCGTGACTTTACGTCGTAAAAGACAGTGAGCATGATGATACTATATGTCATCATGCTCATCTATTCCATTCAAAGATACCGAATGGATTTCTTTCCAGGTTGTACGATTAAATCATTCTCCGCTGTGCGAATTAATTCTTATTGAGAGGATCGTAATAGCGCTTCGGTATGTCCTCACCCGTAGTTTCCTCAATTACAGTCACATGACCGTCCAGCCAGAGGCAGTTTAGTTCCCCGTCTGTTCTAAAATCGTCACCGGTATTTCTTACTGAGTGTCTGAAGATACCACGATACCAGTCCGATCGGCCGCCGCCTTGCCTGTAATGCGTGAGATTTACACCGCTCGAATCGGGGCAAAGCATATCATTGCCATTCTCAATCCTCGGTTCCATATGGTCATGTGAGACGATAACTTCCGAATGACGCGGGATAGCACCAGATCTCTCCTCGGTCAGCCAGCCGTTCATGGAATATGCTGCATTTTTTACTTCACCTTCGTCATATAGCATTTGTTGAGCTACCATCTGAGAAAAATTGTTGAAGGTCGGGCAGCCCCAAAGCTCATCCTCCTTTGCATAGTCCAGGTAGATTACACCCCAATATGAATGATTATCACTTGCCCTCAGCAGATTTCCGCCGGCGGTATACCAGATATGACCATTACAAGCACCCTGATGCGTATGAAAGTCGGGCATCTTGTAATCGTTGTCATCGAGATACATAATGACAGCAAGACCTATACTTTTAAGATGAGAAATGCAGATTTTATTCCGCGCCTGCTCCCGTACCCTTCGCAAAGCCGGCATCAATATACCCATCAGTATCGCTATAATAGCAATAACAACGAGAAGTTCAATCAACGTAAATCCTTTTTTTCTGTACATCAGAGACCCCTTATTACAAACTGAATATATTGTCGTTGGATGTGATCCTTATCTCCACCAACAATCTACGGGCAATTTGAACTGATTTGGACAACGCACCCAACATCAAATACCCAGCCTTCAACATTCTTTATTATCTTATAACACATTTTAGGATGTTATACAAGCATAAAATGTTCTCTCTTTTAAAGATTATTCATGCCTATTTGACATTCAAAATAGTATTTTATCCGAAAAACAAGCTTTTGCAGCCTGATTTTTTCTCCGGCAGAAAGGATTTGGCTACACCGGGTCACTAACTAATAAGATAAATGTCGCTATGCTTCAATTTAATGTTACTTTCCTGAAGCTGCACTGAGAAGTGTTAGAAATCCGGAAGGTACAGACAAACCAAGGCTCTGTATCTTGTTCACATCCTGCCATGCTTTTTCATATTGACCATCTGCATAGCAGGCCAAACTTCGCTTAAAGTAAGTTTCGGCAGAATCCGGATCGAGTTCAATCACCTTCGTAAAGTCGGAGATTGCCTGTTTGTTTTGGCTCATCGCCGCATAAATATCGCCCCGGATGGAATATCCTTCAGTAAATCCCGGCTTTATCTCCATGGCTTTGGTAAAGTCGGAAATAGCCTGACCTAACTGGCCTATCGCAAGATCAACAAATCCTCGATTATAATAGGCTTCGGCAAATACCGGATTCCTCTGGAAAGCCCTGGTAAATTGGGTAATTGCTGCTTCATATTGGCCTTCTTTAGCCAAGGCAATCCCCCGATTATTGTAGGCATTGGGATCCTCGGGATCAATCTCGGTATCCTGCCTTTGCCCCAGCAGCTTTTCCTGCCATTGCAACTGAGGTTTGTTCAGCGATCTTTCGAATTGGGCCTGCCATGTTTTCATATTCTCCCGTAAATTACGGGTCATTCTGGTCTCAAAAATTCTGCCGGATTCGATATAGTTTCTGGTCTGGAGAGCTTTGCAACCGATCGGATATTTGATTTTTGCCGCCGAATATGGAAGTGCAATTATTTTCTCGGCGTTTATAAATGTTTCACGATAGCCAAAGGATTCTTTGAGAACGATATCAAACGGCAGGTCATAAGGGGATACTACTCCCGTGATTATATGGATAAATCCAAAACCCACGATAATCAGGCCGGCCGCCACGCATAAGGTTACTGACGTTCTCTCGTGCCACTTCTTCTGTTTCTTGAACGTACGACCTTTGAGTGGTGCCCCGCAGTAAGGACAAGTCTCTGCTTTTTTACCGACTTGCTTTTTAGATTCTTTGCTTTTATTCAGGGCCATTACTTATCCTCTCACGATAGTACAGCCTAACATCCCAAGTTTCCTGCTAACTGTTGTCCTGCCTGTAGATTACGATAATTTTCCGAAAGGAGCAAGTTCTGATATTACTGCTCTGTTCGACAATAGAAAAAATATTTTAAAAATACTTTTGACAGACTATCGAAAAATATGTATTATTATACGATATTGATATCCATTATCATCAACTTTTTAAGAAAGTCAGGTACTTGTAAATGATTTGAAGGTTTTTTGGACGCTGATCAGTCGGCGATATTTTTATGATACGAGAAGATTGATCGTGACTGCAAAAGAGTTATTCCAGCAATTTATAGCTACAAAGAAATTGAGACACACAGCTCAAAGAGAGCAGGTGCTTGATGTCTTTTTGGCTACGGAAAAGCACCTGACCGTGCAGCAATTGCACGATCTGGTCAGGAAGAAACATACCGGTATTGGTTATGCAACAGTGGCAAGAACGGTCAAGCTGATGTGCGAAGCCGGCGTTTGCAGACAAGTAGATTTCGGTGACGGTTCGCAGCGTTTCGAACATAAGTACGGCCACGAACACCATGACCATCTGATTTGTACGAAATGTGGTAAGTTCGAAGAAATTTACAGCCCGGAACTTGAGAAAATTCAGAATGAGCTTGTAAAAAAATACGGTTATGTTCAGGAAAACCACAAACTGGACATATTCGGCCTGTGTCCTCTATGTAGTAAAAAGAAACGAAAATGAACCTGGCCGCCCCACAAAAATATTTTTTTTGAAATGCAATTGAGAATGAATATCATTATCTACAATCGGGAATCGTTCCCGAACACCATGTTCGATGAAATGTTAATGTTCACCCTTAAATTAAGGAGCACAAGTATGTTACAAAAGAAAGAAGAACGAAGTGTGACCGACAAACACAAATCAAAAACCTACAGATGGCTTTGGGGATTGTTAATGTCCGGCATAGTCCTTTCACAAAGCACGGCAGCAACAGCTGCTGCAAGTGATAATAGCCTCAAAGCCACACAGCGAGAAGTGAAAGAACTTAAAGAGACTGTTGGAGAATTGACAACAGAGGTCCAAAGGCTCAAGGAGAAGGAATCTGAAGAGTCCCCTCTACTTGGGCTGGATTCGACTTTGGGCAAATTGAAATTCGGTGGCTACGGTGAGGTGCATACTAACTTCACCGAAGGTACCGAAAAAGACAAGGCCGATTTCCACAGACTGGTTCTGTACATGGGATATGACTTTTCAGACTGGATCACATTCCACTCTGAAACAGAACTCGAGCATGCTTTTGTCAGCGACGATGATGGCGAGATTTCAATCGAGCAGGCATATATAGATTTTCTTATTGACGATGATTTCAATATCAGAGCCGGAAGAATCCTGACTCCTATTGGAATCATTAATAAGAAACACGAGCCCCCCACGTTCAACGGTGTAGAAAGACCTACTTTTGCCACTAATATTATCCCAACAACATGGGCCTCTGACGGCGTCGGCATCTTCGGCAGTCTCAATCCATCGCTGACTTACGAGGCATACGTGGTCGGAGGGCTTGACGGCTCCAGGTTCAATTCTACAAGCGGAATCCGTGGAGGCCGCATTAAGGAAAGACCAAGTCTGAATGAGCCGTCGGTAACCGGAAGACTTGATTACTATCCCTTCTCAGCGACTCAAAGCGGTCCAGACCAATCGCTGCGCCTGGGTGCCTCTGGATACTTCGGTGGATTAGACAATGGAGACGAAGGCGCGAATCCCGGGATTGATGGAGAGATAGGGATAACCTCCGCCGACTTCGAATATTCCATACAAAAGCTGGATTTTCGTGGAGTAATTGCTCACATCAATATCGACGGAGCAAGACAGATTGGCAACAATGTAGCGGAAGAAATCTTCGGCTGGTATCTGGAAGGTGCATACCATTACTGGCCGGAAGAATGGAAGGTGGGCAAGCTCGCAAAATCGGATGCTACTGTTTTTCTGCGTTATGAAGATAATGACACCCAGCACGAAATGCCTTCCGGCGTTTCAAGTAACGGAGCCGGCGACCGAACTGAATGGACTTTCGGTACCAACATCTACCTGACGCCCAATTTAGTAGTAAAGGCCGACTACCAGATTCGCGACGACGACAGCGGAAGTGACCTGGATGACCTGCTGAATCTGGGTATAGGCTGGGCTTTCTAATTCCATGCAAGAAGGGGACTATAATATGTCCAAAAAGTTGCTACAATTGATATTGTTTGTGCTGGCTGCTGCTATGTTGGCAAATGTTTCCGGCTGCTCGGATTCAGTAGCAATAGATTCACTTCAAATAGAGGCAGTACATGAAATATTCCCTTCGGCAACGAACATATCTAAAATGTCGATAAGCCGGGACGTCCAAACATCGAGTCATCCCGGCAATTACATAATCAGTGAAATAAGAGATTCTTCAGGTCTGCTTGGGTATTGTGTTGATTCCAAACTCGTAAGCCGTTCAGGTCCCTTCAGGATTCGTGTATTCCTCGATCAGAATCTTATTGTAAAACGAGCGTTTGTAACATCATATCCATGGGAGCGAGGCAGGGACGTTCGCAGGCGTACATTCACCAGTCAATTCGAAAGCAAAGGCCCTGATGATGCTATTGAAATAGGAAAAGATATTGATGCAATGACTGGCGCGACAATTTCATGCCGGGTTATGTCCGATGGAGTTCGTGACGCTATTAAAATACTCAAAAAGCAAGATATGCAATAAAACCAATAGAACGTTTTCAGTTGACATAATGTTGCTCTTCTTTTTTAGACAAGAGATATACACCGACAAATAATAATGCAATACCCATCATCTGGATAACTGTGACGCGTTCTTTTAAAATACAAAAACCAAACAATGCTGCAAAGAAAGGGGTAGCAAGCTCCAGGGCGCACACCTGGGCAGCCTTGATGCGTCTCAAACCTTCATAATAAAATATGGTTCCGGCACCGACTATAACACCAACCAGAATTTGATAGATGTTGGATAGAACCAGTGATGAGCGAACTGACAAATACACAACGAACACAGCCGAAGCGACTAAATATCTGTAAAATGTCACAACGCCGGCATCAAGATCACGCAGATATTTTCTCACTACTATTGTGGTCGTGGCCCAGGCGATGGTCGCCAGCAACACATAAACATCCCCTGCGGTCCCCAACCTCACGGCAGCCAGATTCTCCAATGTCTGAGTTGTTACAAGCGCCCCGGCGATTATCATGGTGACTATACCGATGTAATCGTGCTTCGTCAGCTTGTCCTCTTTAAGAAAGAAGAACCCAATCAGAACAATGAATATCGGCTGCATGTGGGCTATCAAGACGGCATTAAGCACGGGCACTCTCGTTAAAGCATAGAAATATACAAGATCGCCGATTATTGTTCCCACCAACGCTACATAAACCAATGTCGAGAATTGCCTGCGGGTAATTTTGAAACTTCTTTGATTTCTTATAACGACATACAAAACCGCCACCAGAACCACACATATCGCCCTGATAGCGGAAGTCTGAAGAAAGTCCGAGTTTTCATAAGCCAGTTTTGCAAAAATAGGTTCAAAAGCCCACATCAAGCTGGCCCCGAGTATTGCTAATGTGCCTGTCTTCTTGGGATTCATAATAGTTGCTTAAAAGATTAACACTGATATCATATTTACAGCATAAAGGCAAGATGGTAAGGTTTATAAATATGTATTAGCACGAATGTCTTTCAATTATTAAGGAGACTCTTGAATGGATACGTTCGAATCTTTTATTGCTGTTCTCGACTACGCGATCGAAAAAGAAATCGAAGCCAACCAGTTTTATGAAGATCTGGCGAAGAAAATGAAAAACCCGGCAATGCGCGAAGTGTTCGAAGCTTTTGCCAAAGAGGAATTGGGGCATAAAGCAAAGCTTCAAGCGATAAAACAAGGCAAAGAAATCCCGCCAGCGAAAAATATAACAGATCTGAAAATTGCCGACTACACAGTAGATGTTGAGCCTGCTCCGGATATGAGCTATCAGGATGCGCTTATCCTTGCTATGAAGAAAGAAAAAGCGGCGTATCGGCTTTATCTCGATTTGGCGGGCCAGGTCAAAAACGAGGACCAGAAAGCACTGTTTTTATCGCTGGCGCAGGAAGAAGCCAAACATAAACTGCGTTTTGAAATTGAATATGATGATGTCATGCTAAACCAGAATTAATCCTCCTGCTTTTCCCACATTTGGTATTATTGTGAGAATGGGATTACGAAGATGCATATTGATTCATATCAATTCGGAAAAATCGTTATTGACGGCACAGAATATAACAGCGATTGTCTTATTTTCAGTGATTTTGTTCAGCCAAATTGGTGGAGAAAACAGGGACATTTATTGACTCCGGAAGATTTACAGCCTGTAATCGCAGCTAAGCCCTCGATTTTAGTGGTCGGCTGCGGAGCATCGGGAATGATGAAGGTTTCGGAAGACACCGATAAGCTTTTGCAAGAGCAAGGTATCGAATTGTTCGAAGCGAATACAAATAAGGCCGTCGAGAGGTTCAATGAATTGTCCGAGAAAGGCGAAAACATCGTCGCCGCATTGCACTTAACTTGTTGAATCTTTCAGACATTTAAACTACTTTTTAGTTTTTTATTCGGGCTTTTGCACTTCGCCAGTCATGGGTACAAAGCGGACCGGCATAACATTCTTGCGGCTGATATTACCTTCTTTATCTTTGGTAACCAGTACCAGATATTGAAAACCTCTCGGACTGCCAAAGGGCAGGATCATTCGGCCACCCGGCTTTAGCTGCTCAATCAGCGGCTCAGGAATACGACCGGCGGCAGCCGTGCCGATTATCGCGTCGAAAGGAGCATGCTCCGGCCAGCCGAAAAAACCGTCACCGGCCCTGGTGAATACGTTTCGATAGCCGAGTTCCTTGAGACGCTTTTTGGCAATCTTGGCAAGCTCTTCGACGATTTCGATAGAATATACCTGCTGAGCTATCTCGGCACAAACCGCCGCCTGATAACCCGAGCCGGTGCCGATTTCCAGGACCTTGGAATTACGCGTGAGTTGTAAGGCCTCGGTCATAAAAGCCACGATATAAGGCTGACTGATAGTCTGCTCATAACCTATGGGCAGAGGATTGTCGGTATAAGCGTAGTTTTGCTCCGTCGGCCGGATAAAAGCATGCCGCGGCACAGTTCTCATCGCTGACAGTACGTTGGGATCCTTGACTACCCGGGCCTCAATTTGCCAGTCGACCATCCGTGAACGCTCTTCTACCCGCTCGGTGTAAGCTCGATGCCTGTGGAGAGGACGCAGCACTTTTTTATCGTTCGGATCTTCCAGTTTCTCGATTGGTTTATTCGGCTCGGCTGCCGGCTGATTCGGCTCAGATGTTGGTTGATTAGGCTCGGCAAGAGGCTGGTTGGCATCTTCCACATTGCCCTGCTGAGCCGCAACTGTATTCGGGCCTGTTCTATAAATGGCAAAAAAGATTGCTAATCCCCCGAGTAGCACCAACAAAAACAGAAGCACAAAAATTCGTTTTCTGCTTGTATCCGGGTATTCTTCAATCATTTTATTAACTATCTCAAATTAATTTAACTTATGCAAGATGTCCATATCTCGATTTTCAGCGGCGGATATTATACCACAGATCTAACAAGAAATCAGCAATTATTCTTCCATAAAATACGTTTTTAGATTTACCCAGGTTCACTTACTCGTGTAGAAGAATATTAACATAGTGCATATATCAGAGGCTACTAATCACAACTGAGCCATAATTTATCAAAGTACGCCAAAATTTTTGTAAAAAAATGCCTTGCATAGACGATAAAAGACCTTATAATTTGCTGCCGGTATTACGTTAGATACAGAAATAAAGCTCGGGATACGAATATGCGGGCGTAGCTCAGTGGTAGAGCGTCACGTTGCCAACGTGAATGTCGTGAGTTCAAATCTCATCGCCCGCTTTATAGTATCGGTGAGTTACCGGCTCAATGTAGTTTGGCGTTGGTCTCCGATACGTTTAGATCCGGCATCTATCACTTATGTGTACGGATTGATGGGTGCTGGATTGAAAACACGAAGACCGGGCTAAGGGAATTGTTTCCCTGACGCCTTTTTTATTTAACGTTTTAAGGTTTTATAGAACCGTAGGAGCAAGGAAATGGCTGACGAAGAACAATCCGAAGCACTAAAAGAAGAAGCTACCGAGCCAAAGGCAGAAGAACAACACGAAACACAGGAGGAAAAAGAAACGCCGGAACTGAAAGACATAGTAACAATCGAAGATGCGGGCCCCTGCAAAAAGAAAGTCACTATAGAGATAGTTCAGGAAAAAATCAAAAAAGCCACGGACGAACAATATGAGGAACTGGGCAAAGAAGCCTTGATACCGGGCTTTAGAAAAGGCCGAGCGCCCCGCCGGCTCCTGGAGAAGAGATTCGGAAAAGAGACTTCAGAGCAAATCAAATTGACTTTATTGGCCGATGCGAGTAAATCGGCGATTGAAGATAACGAGCTGCAAACCATCGGCGAACCGGACATTGACTTTGAAAACATAGAACTGCCGGCCGAAGGTTCTCTAACGTTTGATTTCGAGGTTGAAGTACGTCCGGAATTTAATTTGCCAAAACTTGAAGGCATTCCAGTCACCAGGACAAAGCTCGAAGTTACGGATGATCAGATCGACAGAGAGATTGAACAGATTCAGAGATGGTCGGGCGTTTGGACACCGCGGGAGGAAGGTCCAGTCGAGCTTGAAGACCAGATTATTGCTGATGCTGTTCTAAAAATCGAGGATATTGAAGAAGAGCAAAAACTGGACAACGTCGAGATATATGTAAGACAGAATGGTTTTGTCGGGGCAATTCCGGTTGAGAAGCTCGATGAGCTGCTGGTAGGAGCCGAGGCGGGCCAGACCAAAGAGACGAGTGTAGATGTCCCGCAAACTTTTTTCAGAGAAGAATATCGCGGTAAAAAAGTAGATATTAAGATAGACATAAAAGACATCAAATGGCTAAAGCCAGCGGAGATTGATGAAAATTTCCTCAGGCGGTACGAAGCCGAGGACGAAGACGAGCTGCGGGAAAAAATTCAGGATACGCTCCATAGCCGACTGGAAGCACAGGGCCGAACCGAGATGACCGAGCAGATTTACAAGTATCTACTTGAAAAAACCGAATTCGACCTGCCATTGGATGTTGTGGCCGAGCAGGCTCAAAGCGTGCTGCAAAGACAATATACGAACCTGCTCATGCGAGGACTTTCCCGTGAGCAAATCGAAGAGCAGATAGAGCAGCTTAAGGCAGGCAGCGAACAGCAGGCCCAGGAGCAGCTAAAAACCTTCTTCATAATGGATAAAGTTGCCGACAAGCTCGAGATTGAAGTGAGTGAAGAAGAAATTAACGGCCATATCGCTCAATTAGCCATGCAGAGGGGACAGCGGCCTGAGAGGATGAGAGAAGATATGGAACGCAACGGCTCGTTAGCTCAATTCAGCCTGGAAGTGCGCCAGGATAAGTGCATTGCAAAATTGCTCGAATCGGCAGTAATTACGGAGAAAAAACCCGAGAAGAAAGCTAAAAAAACCAAGAAAACTACCAAGAAAGCGAAAAAGTCTGAAAAGAAAGCAGCAAAAAAGTCATCGGACAAGTAAAGGGAGTTATGAATGTCTTTTAAGCATCAAGCACAAGATATTATAAAGAGATTCCACTTCGCAACTCAAGGCAAAACGGAGACAACAAATATGGACATTTACAACCAATACGGCCAGTACCAACGCTATCGCCAGATGAGTCTGGACGATATGCTGCTGGAGAACCGCATCGTTTTTCTCATAGGCGAAATATCATATCAAAGAGCCGCAGAAGTCATCATGAAGATGCTGTACCTCGATAATATGAAGCGCGACAGTGAAATCAGCCTGTACATCAATTCTCCCGGCGGCAGCGTTGATGATACAATGGCCATTTATGATACTATGCGATTTGTCAGATCTCCGATTGCAACCTATTGCATCGGAAGGGCTCAATCCGGAGCCGCCATAATACTGGCAGCCGGCACAAAGGGCAAACGTCACGCCCTGCCGCATGCGAAAGTAATGCTGCACCAGCCCTGGGGCGGAGTCAGCGGCCAGGCAGCCGACATCAAGATACAGGCTGAAGAGATATTAAAAGCCAAGAAGATGATAAATGAACTTCTCTCAAAACATACCGGCCAGCCTTTCGAAAAAATCGCTGCTGAGACCGAAAGAGACAGGTATATGACTGCTGAAGAGGCCCATGAATACGGGCTTATTGATGAAGTCCTGAAGGAAGAAGAAAAGGAAGAAAAAAAAGACGAGAAGGAATCGAAGTAAAACGAAATACGGGGAATATAATATGAGCTTAAATCAGAACCTGGTGCCAATAGTCATTGAGAAAAGCGGTCGAACCGAACGTGCCTATGATATCTATTCAAGATTGCTGAAGGACAGAATCGTCTTTCTCGGCGGGCCGGTTGATGACGCAACTGCTAACCTAATCATCGCCCAGATGCTCTTTCTGAGCAATGAAGATGCCAAGAAGGATATTCACTTTTACATCAATTCGCCCGGCGGCTCTATCACGGCAGGGCTTGCAATTTACGATACGATGCAGTTTTTACGCTGTGAAGTTGCGACGTACTGCGTCGGCCAGGCTGCAAGTATGGCGGCGGTATTATTAGCCGGTGGTCATCCGGGCAAGCGGTTCCTGCTGGCAAGCAACAGGGTACTCCTGCACCAGCCATTGATTTCAGGGCAATTGATAGGCCCTGCCACCGACCTGGAGATCGAGGCAAAGGAAATATTACGTCTGCGTGCCCGCCTTTATGACATCCTGGCACAACATACGGGCCAAACCACTGAGAAAGTTGAAAAAGATTGCGACCGAAATCTCTGGCTCGATGCTGCCGAAGCGATAGAATACGGGTTAGCCGACAGAGTGCTGCAAAAGGCGCCCGAAATCGTCAGAGAACAGAACCAGGAACAAGAGCAAGAATAATGAATGACCGACGTCAAATATCAAAATTGTTGAATCACAGCAAGGCGATAAAGGCTTCATCAATTTTATATTCTGCATTTTGCATTTCCATTTTTCTGATTCTGGCAGCAGGCTGTGCAAGTCCTGACGAAAAAGAACCGTTTTCCGTGCAGATAGAGCAATTGAAGCAGGAGAAAACAGAGCTACAAAAGCAAATCGAACAGTCCGAGGAAGAGAACAAACAGCTCAAGCAACAAGTTCAGGTCTTGTCCGGATTGCCTAAAGAAGTAAAGCTTGAAAACATCAATCTGCTTAAAAATATCAAGATTGGCAGATACTCCGGCTTCTTCGACAAAGATAAAGACGGCAAAAAGGAAAAGCTGATTGTCTATATACAACCGTTCGACGAACAGGGTGACGCTATAAAGGCAGTCGGCACTGTGGAAGTCCAGCTATGGGACCTGAATAAAACCGACCAGGAAGCTCTTCTCGGTGAGTGGAAAGTTGAGACGTCCGAGTTAAAAGATCTCTGGTTCGCAACGATGCTATCAATCAACTACAGATTGATATTCGATGTAGCCGACATAATTAAGAATCTGGAAGAACCATCAACAGTCAAAATAACCTTCACAGATTATATGACCGGCAAAGTCTTCAAAGAGCAAAAAGTAATCAAAGCCCCTTAGTAGCAAAACAATAATTTCCTCCCCAGTTGGAATTATTTTCTAGTTGACATCGATTTTGGTCTTCAGTAAAATTTCGGCAATCAAATAATACGTATACGTACTGTATTTCTATTGTGTGCTATGGTAACAGGGCATGAGATTGCGATGGGGCTGCGAGCTGCTTATTGGGCGATGCATCGCCAGACCGATGCCTGCTTCGCCAAGCATGGAGTCACGGCAAATCAATTCGTTCTGCTGGCCCTGCTGGCTGAAGATGATGGAATTACCCAGCAACAGCTTGTTCAACGTGCCAGCTCAGATCCCAACACAGTTCGGGCCATGCTTGTGCTTTTGGAAAATCGCGGCCTTGTCTCACGCAAAAGACATCCGGATGACGGCCGGGCACGTAATGTTACCCTTACGCGAAAGGGACGACAAATTTATAACAGGCTGCTCGAGAAAAGTGAACCTCTGCGTGAGCAACTACTAATAGTTTTTCAACCAGAACAAGCTGAGGCTTTTGTTAGATTCCTTAATCGAATATCTGATGCAATGGGGCAGGTTGAAAATCGTGGTCAACAACGATCTGCAGTATCAACCGCCACTGATGACAATCAGCATTGAACCACTATTAAAAAGGAGAAAAAAATGATTAGCAATCGAAGAATAACTACAATAGTAACTGCGGCTTTTATCTTAGCATCATTGGCAATGATCTGCATAGCGGAAGAACGACCGGCGGCAGAGCGACCGCGGTTTCGCGGGTCTCGTGGCCCCCGAGTTGTTTCACCCGAAATCTCAAAAGATAGAAAGGTTACATTTCGTATATTAGCACCAAATGCCCAGGCCGTACAGTTAGGCGGCACTGATATTCCAGGCATGGGCTTCGGTCAGGGCGCAGCTATGACCAAAGATCCCAATGGTGTCTGGGAAGTAACCTTAGGTCCACTCGACGCCGGGGCATATAGATACAACTTTAACATGGACGGTGTATCGGTTATCGATCCGCGAAATCCTTCCACCAGCGAATCGAACATGAATACATGGTCTCTGGTGTACGTTCCCGGATCGGACTTTATGGATACAAAGGATGTGCCCCACGGTGCAGTTGCTGAGGTAACTTATTACTCCAAGTCGTTAAAACGTTTTCGGCGCATGCACATTTACACACCGCCTGGTTACGAATCAGGCCAGGGTAAATATCCCGTCTTTTATCTGTTGCATGGAGCTTTCGATTGCGATGATTCCTGGACATCGGTAGGCCGTGCCGGATTCATCATGGACAACCTGATCGCTGCTAAGAAAACCAAACCAATGGTCGTTGTTATGCCCGCCGGTCATACAGGGGCGTTTACGTTTGGCCGTCCCAGGCCGGCCGTCGATGAGTTCATACAGGACTTTCGCAGCGATATCCGCCCTTATGTGGAAAAGAACTACCGAGTTTACACAGACAGAAAGAACCGTGCAATTGCCGGTCTTTCCATGGGCGGAGGCCATACCATTAATATTGCCATTCCGAATCTGGAGGATTTCGCTTACGTGGGAGTGTTCAGTTCAGGCATCTTCAGCCTCAATCCACGTAATCCACAACAGCAATCCGGCCCCTCATGGGAAGAGCAGAACAAAGAGAAGCTGGACGATCCCAAATTGAAGAAAGGGCTTAAGCTGTTGTGGTTCGCAACAGGCGACGAAGATTTTCTCGTCGAAACAACCAGAGCAACCGTTGAACTCTTCAAAAAACATGGTTTCGATGTAGTTTATGAAGAGACTGACGGCGGCCACACATGGATCAACTGGCGAAACTACCTTAACGAATTCGCGCCGCAATTATTTCAGTAAAGCATAATTCTTACCGAATAACGGCGAATCTAATTACTGACTGATAATTAGCAATCCTCCCGGTAGATCGCTTCTCGCAGTGTCACCATAGGGCGGCGTAACAACAACGTTCCATGCTCCAGGCTCAGCACCGGTCAGACCGACCTGGCAGGTAATTGTGTTCTCGTCCACGATAACAACATCTGTCGCCTCAATTCTTGTGTCATTATCCCGGAAGACGACCAGCTCGGAATCGATATTAATCAATCGGCGATTAGCACCGACCGAGTCAGTCTGGAAGAACTCGATCTCCTCACCCCCGTTATTTTCATAGTAGTCGAGGATTAAATAGTAACTACCTGCGGCTGGAAAATCGAAAGTCATTGTGCCGTCGGTTCGGTTTTGAGTCACATCAGTTGTAATCGGATTATGAGGATCCGCATATTCCCCGACGAGCTGGCCGTCTATCCACAAACTGAATCCTTCGTCACTGCTGACGCCGAAGTACCTCACCCCGCCGGACGGAGCGAAAACATATCCCGTAAATCGCACAGCGAAATTCTCGGCACCTCTTTGGAAAGGCGGTGCGAATCTATGTTCGTTCGAGGTAAATAATCCACGTCCACCTGTGTTCCACAAGTTGATCCATTCATGAACCGTGTTGATAGGACTTCCAACACCTCGCGATGGATCATCCAGCAGAAGTGTCGCCGCATCAACCAGGTCAAATGCCTGATCGCTCTGAACGTAGAGAGCATCGAAACCGACCTCATCAGAGAGCAAGGTTAACGCCACTGAGGTGGCCGATCCCGGCTCAAAGCCGTCGCCGTTGATCGTCAATTGTACTGCACCATCGTTATAGGCCTGATCAGGTATCACTGAAGTAATAACTATAGGTTTAATACGAGTTACTGTAATTGAATCGGTAGCACCGGTTACAGGATTTCCAACACCGGTCAGTCCCTGAAGGTTGAGCAGATTCGGGCCCACTTCTATATCAACATCAACTTCAAATACGCTATTGCCCGAGAATTCCACCGGAACAGACATGCCGTTAACCGAAATCCCCGCTACTTCTATCGGGGCAACACCTTTAATCGTTACATTCGATGCCGATGTAAAGAAATCGACGCCGCTATTGGTCGTTATCTCGAAAGTCAGAGAAGTTGGAACCTGTGTCAGGATATATGACCGGCGGTTTCGCACGAACTGTTTGATAGAGTTCCTTCGGCTGCTGTCCTGGCCATTGGCTGCCAGGACATCAGCAGCATCATCCAGAAACTTATCGAAGTCTGTCGGCGATTCATTCGTACCGTATGATGTTTGCCACGGGCCGTTCACCAGTTCGGCACAGGCCTGCAGATACATCCGCTGGTACTTGGGGTAGTTAACGAACTGTTCGACTTCCGGAAATAGACCACCGTTCACAGAAGAAAATAGATTCGTGTTGGGCCCATCCCCCGAACCGAGTGTAAAATCAATGTCCCACGGCAGCAGGTACCATTTACCCTCCGGCAGGGTATAGTAAAAGTAGTTATTCTTGCCGCGGCGATAGCCATAGCTGTCCCAGTCACCGACCATATGGCGTAGTGCCAATACTCGGGCAAACTGCTCAGGATGAATAAACGACTCGACATTCTGCTCGTACAACGTACTACTGTTTGAAGATGTATTAAATGCTGCTGCAAAATCCAAGAGATGGTCCCAGGTGTCATTCTCACGATGCGACCGCTTCTCGAATCCCCAGCGATAAGTCTCCTTAAGCCGAGGATGACTTGAGTCGGACTTCATCCCTTCGTCATAGTTTGCGAATCCCGTGCCGTCGGCAGTATACTCAAAGTAATCGTCAATTTTGTGAATATAACCTTCAGTATCGTCCGGGAACCACACACGAATATAATCACCGTCTATCTTCTGAACGTCCTCGTAATTAGAATGAGCGTTTCCATTGATAATCGGCCTTATATATTCCTGCGTCGAATACCGCAAGCCCAATTGCTTGTGGAACCAATACGATGCGCGCTCCTGGAGCGGACCCCGGTTACCGCCCTCGGTGTTGTCGAGATTGATCTCCTCAAGGCCCCGGAATTTCTTGTCCGGGCCGAAGTCGATCCGGTAAGCATAACGACTGCGCGGATCGCGTCCAAAACCGCTTCGGAGGAAAGGACTGCCGCGGAACCGGATACCCGCGTTATAAAAGACCTCTGTGTTGTTATAGACAAAAGTGCAATCCAACAGTTCATTCGAGAGATTGGGACGCGATCGAAATGTGTCGATTACATCATCAGACAGCCAGATTCGATAAGTCGCTAAGGTGGTATTCAGTCGAGAATCTCCGACACGCACAAGGCAGGTTCGATCCGGCACATCCGCTGAAGGTTGCAGCAGGGTCGGGAATCGAGTCGACACAGAGCCATCGGTGGCTTCTATGTAGAAGGCCCGCATTGTTCCATTAGACGCGCCCGGTATCGCGCCAGTATAGATACCATCACCGCCAATAAAATCATCGCCGGAACCATTGTCCAGCATAGCAACACTTCTTACTACACTACTGCCTTCCGAGCGATATAAAAGAGTAACGAATGCCACGCCATCTTTATCTGTTACACGTGCGGTCACGACAATCGGCTCACCACTCGCCGGCAGAACAGGCTCGTGTTTCACGTTAAGGATATCAGGGCCGCGATTTGAAACCAACGCTGTGTTTTGCCTGCCCGGCGTGCCCAGATTCAGGGGCATGGTCAGTTCGAACGAATTTGCAGGCCGAGGTGGTTGAGTGGGAGAACGTTCCCGTGATGTCCTCAATAGAAGGTACTGAGTTCCGCGCAGCCACCTCGCCCAGCCGCGGAATGTTACCGTGCCTGCCGTGACACTTGAAATCGATTGGTTGATACGATTGGCCCCGGGATCGCCGTGGCCTGTCGAAATCATGTGAAGTGACCTGGCGCCCGAGTGACGGTCCGCCGTGGTTACGAATGAGCGAACATGATTACCGAGAATTCGCCAGTTGTTTTCGCCGCTCTCGAAGCCACTATTGTTAAGACGATTCGTGCCGTCGATAATTAATTCGAGATCGTCGATCAATACCTCACCTCGGTTCAGCAGCAGAAGTTCAAATATACTCACACGATCATGACGATACCTGGAATCGTTGCCGTTGATGGTAAAGGAAAACTGCTCCCAGACGGCCTTGCCGCTCTCGTCACTATCCGCCCATGCGCCGGGAGTATCATTATCACTGTCCGGATTTCGCAGCTCAAGGCTCGCTCCCTGACCATCCGCCCAACTCGGCCAGCGACCACCATCATAATAGGTCACCTCATCGACCGTGACCATAAGGACATCGACGTCGCCGCTTAGCGGATCTATGTCTTTGTATGGGTACGACAACCGGATACGTTCGCTGTGATCATCCAATCCACCAACGTATGGCCCGACGAGATTTGTGCCGATATTAAGATTGTTATAAATTCCCGCTATAAAATTCGGATCCCTTGCCACCACAATATACGAATCCGGCGGCAATTCTGCGCCAGCATCGAATGTGTAATCGATGCCGTCCGTAAAAGCCCATCCGGCAAGTGAGACCGTCTCTGTCCCGCGGTTGTACAGCTCGATATACTCGTATCGTTCATCCCGCGTGCCGTGATGATACATAATTTCATTGATTACAATGTCGTTTATGGCCGGCTGGGCGTTCGGCCCGCCAAATGTTGCAGAAGACAAAAAAGCGAAAGAGTCGGCGCCATCCGGGAACCGGCCGAAGGTAATTTCCGGCTCCGTTGCCCCGCAGTTCACTGCATCCAACACGCGAACTGGTACGGGAGCCGTATCACCTGTTGCCGCTGTCACAAAAACCGTTTCGCCGGAAGCTGACAGCCCAAAATCAAATTCATCGGCTCCTGTTCCCTCGCCGAACACGCGGAAATCGCCGGGTTGAAGCTCGATTCCATCCGGTATCTTGAATTTTAGTAGATCAGTCTCGTCATCGCTGAGATAAACATTGCTCAGATCGACTGTGCCTGGGCCGGGATTGTAAAGCTCTATCCGGTCGGCGCCTGTAGCTGCGTCACTGTTGGCCAGCACCTCATTAATGAGTAAGCGAGCACGGGGATCGACGGCACCCTTTTGTGCTTCGATTACTGCACGAAGAATCGGTGCTCCTAAACAATCGGAGCTGCTGGAAAGGCTTGCGTTATGAATCTGGATAGCAAGGACGTTAGTGCCCGGAACCAGAAGGTTTATCCAGCCGGAAAGGTTTACATTAGCAACCAGGCCATCCGAAGCCTGGCTCCCGCCCTGGTCAAATGTTGGCGGATTACCGGAGATATCCCCCGAGTCCGCCACACGTACACCGTTCAGATACAATACGAAAGCATCGTCATAATGAACCTCAGTCTCCAGGTTAGACATATAGCTGATTTGCTCTGAAGAGAGTGTAAACCTCAGACGAGCATACATGGATATATAGTTCCCCTGCATGTCGTTTAATTGTGTCCCGATCAACTGCAGTTCGCTTGGATTGTTGCTGTATCCGTATCCGCTTGGACCATCAAGCCAGCCGGTTCTAAGAGGATCATCATTGAATCCGATTTCCGTCCAGGTCGTGGCAGCCTGACCGTTGGGGCCCAGCGATGGTTCCTGTGTCCCTTTGAAGTAGCGCCCGGGGTGCCCTAAATCCACAAGTGTCACCTGAGTCGGATCTTCGGCTTCAGCCTGTACTTCATCAGGTCCGCCGGGCGTGCCGCCAATAAGCATGCTGGGTGACCAGCTTGATGCTTCAGCAGGATCGCCGCCCTGCTTAGCGAGAACCAGCGAATGCCCTGCCCCATCGGGCGAGAGCGGCCAGGGCCGTTCGTCGTCATATCTAAAAGAAATGATAATCCCTCCGTTGTTGTTGGACAGCTCTATGCGTTCGCCGTCGTTGTCGGGCCGGCCTGAAAAAGGACCATGTACATCGGTTATTCCGTATGCCTGCTCAAGAGCGGCCGGATCGCGGGCCAAAACCAGATACTGGCCCGCATTGATTATCGTTTCAGTCTCAAACACATATTGAATACCATCAGTAAATGCATAACCGGTAAGGTCTTCGAAAACCGCCCGGTTGTTGTATAGTTCAATAAATTCGAACTTTTCCCCTGAATCTGATGGGTGATACATAATCTCGCTCACAACCAATCCCATGCTGGATTGCGTAGTCAGAAAGACAACCATACAAGCTATCATTAATGAACAGCACCAATGCTGCTTTTTATCTTTCATGATTTTCCGGCCCTTTCTCCTTTGATGATAGTCAGATTCCGATAACTAATTATATTCCCAAAATCCTTAAACACTTTATTTTAACAGATTCGTGCTGTTTTTTCTATCTTTTTCCTTCTTTTCGGTAACTTTTACACGTATAGCTAATTCTAAATTGAGAATTTCCTTAGAACGCTACTCTTTAACTCATAACGGTTCACATCTGAATGTTAAATCAGCAGTTGAGTGACATCGTGGAGCACAAATGATCTGCCTGAATCCAACCTATAATA